>Ga0302242_1000021_pt1 | contig 244343 bp, 235 predicted proteins | sample AAG_UR_Lys_MG_FD_193510 | JGI IMG/M metagenome (GOLD analysis project Ga0302242, IMG submission 193510) | Enriched activated sludge microbial communities from anaerobic digester in WTTP, New Holstein, Wisconsin, United States - AAG_UR_Lys | ecosystem: Engineered > Bioreactor > Anaerobic >...
TCTAAATCGACCACACGCAAACCCATGTTATCTAAATCGCTCTGTCACGTTCAAAATCATGCCTTTGGACTTGTTTCCACAAACAGATATTTTCACGATTTTCACACATCAGATTTTTACTCTGAAACCCCGGAAAGCTTTTATTTCAAGGCTTTTCTACACTCTTACTTATCTACCCTTGACATCAATACGACCGTCTCCACGTGGCTCGACTGGATTTTTTTAATTACAACAACCGCACATTTCCAACCTATCGGTTCGGTAGATACAGTCCACAGTTTTTGCCTGTTCGGTAGATGCAGTCAATCTCAATATGTCCGTTTGGTAGAACAGTCAACGATAAATTGGAAATTAGCGTTCTCATGTTAAACTCCTAAGGATTTTTCATTAATTGTTCTAGCCCTTCTTCGGATGTTAACTTTTCAAGATTATTAAATATCTTTTCTTCATCCCAGTTCCACCATTGAAGCTTTAGCAAGAATTCAATCTTTTCGTCACTAAATCGTTTTTTTATATACTTAGCTGGATTCCCACCATATATTGTATATGGTTCAACACTTTTTACTACTGTTGAGTTAGCAGCAATAATCGCACCATCACCAATTTTAACACCTGGCATAATAGTGACATTCTGGCCAATCCAAACATCATTTCCAAGTACTGTGTCTCCCTTGAAAGGGAGTTGCTCAATTGTAGGGGTCACCTTTTCCCATCCACTACCAAAGATGTTAAAGGGATAAGTCGTAATTCCATCCATTCTGTGATTTGCACCATTCATAATAAACTTAATACCCTCGGCAATTGCACAGAACTTGCCTATTATCAGCTTATCTCCTAGAAATTCATAATGATGCTCTATATTGTCATAAAATTTCTCTGGTGAGTTTTTATTATCACTATAGTAGGTGTAATCTCCAATCTCAACATTGCTCCTTTTAGGTAGATTACTTATATAGCAAACTGTTTTTATGTTTTCATTTGGATATAGCTTTTTCTTATCTGGTCCTATCATAGGATATACCTCTCTTTCATACTTTTATATATTTCTATTGTGTTTTGTATGATTTATTATTTTGATACCACAGCAAAGCATCCTTTTCTAGTTGCTTTACAAATGCATCCTTACCAGCGCAGTAGCCTTCAATATTCTCCGGGAACCGATTAGCCAGTTTCATCTTTAATTCACCATACTCTAAAGCGATGTCAGGATGTGTACGCAGAAAGTTCCTTACTGCTATGTGCCTAGTAATATCTTTGTGATTGTTTTGCTCAAAAATATGAATTTGGTGTGTCCTGTTATCGCCGCCTTTACGGAAATATCTCCGCCCTTTAATACCAAACTCACCCATACACTCATATCCAATGGCTACAAATTCTTCGTTATGCTTATCAACCAAACTAATATTTGTCACTACGGACATTATATCTATGATTGGTTTAGCATGTAACCCTTTAACTGCTGTACTGCCAATATGGTAAATCTCCACCAATATGTCCTTCAAAATACTACTTATTTTCTGTGCTTCATTTTCATACGCCGCTTCCCAAAAAGAGTCGTATGGAACTACCTGTATAAACATTTCTAAACCCTCCAATCAGATATTCATATCTTATTTCAATACATTAGAAACTAGCTTTATAATGAAGCCGCTAGCCAGAACAGACTATACTGACCAGCGACTACCTTAAATTTAATGTTTCAGATTTATTTTCTTATCACTAATTTCATAAACCACATCAGCTACATTATCGAGTAGCCGTTTGTCATGGGTGATAAACACTATAGTCCCAGCATACTCCTTCATTAGTATTTCCAAAGCCTCTAAGCTTGGTATGTCAAGGAAGTTGCTTGGTTCATCCATTAGTAGGATGTTATATCTACCCATAAGCATTTTAGCTAACAATAATTTCATAATTTCACCGCCACTTAAAACAGCTAAGCTTTTTCCTATATCGTTTTGTTTAATTCCCATTGATGCTAGCACTGAGCGAATTTCTGAAACATTGTAATCACAATCCTCCTGCATAAACTCCAGGACTTTCTGATTACTGTTGTACTTATAACCATTTTGTGCAAAGTATCCTATTTTTGCCTTAGGTGAAATAGAAATGCCCTCTTCATAGTTTAAGATCATTTGGATTAAAGTTGTTTTTCCTGTTCCATTACCACCAGTTAGAGCCACTTTTGATCCTAGCGGAATTTGAAAAGATGCATTTTCAAACAGTACCTTATCCCCAAATATTTTAGTAATTTCCGTACCGACAATAGGATATGGATTGTGGAGCTCCAATGATTTACTTTGTCTGAAACGAATCCTGCGAATGTCTTCTGGAGCTTCTACATTTCCTAAGGCCGCAATCCTATGTTCTATGGATTTAGCGGCATTATGCATCTTTTTTTCCTTACTTCCTATTGATTTTTGATGAGCTAAACGCCCTCCGCCTTCAGTACCTTTTTTCTTTGAAGCACCTTTTGCCTTCTGTTCTATTTTACAGGCCTGTTTTCGCTTTTCCTCCGCGGCTTTTTCCAATCGGGCACGTTCCGCAATAAATTGTTCGTATTCTGCAGCTTGGCTCTTACGTTCTTCCTCTTTCTGACGAAGATAATCAGAATAGTTCCCCCAATACTCAGTGATTTTGCCATCTTTCAGTTCCCATATTTTATCTACTATTTCATCAAGAAAATAGCGGTCATGGCTAATAACTAACAGTGCACCTGTAAAATATTTTAGCTGTCCAATTAGAAAATCAATTCCTTCACGGTCTAAATGACTGGTAGGTTCATCTGCTAAAATACCATGAACTTGTGCTGATAAAGCCTGTGCTATTTTAAGTCTTGTTTCTTCACCACCGCTCATGGTCTGTATATCTAATTGCTCAACACCCAGCTTGCCTACAAGTGCAAAATCTTTTTCCTCCCGCAAACTTACTTCATCCAACTGAGGGATATAGGAAAGTTCACCCAGACGATTAATTTTACATCCTTCTGGAGTTAATTCCCCTAAAAGCACCTTGAGTAAAGTGCTTTTCCCTGCACCATTTGCTCCTACTAAACCAATACGGTCATAATCATATACTTCTAATTCATCTATATCCAAAACATCTCGCCCTGTGAATTCCACACGAATGTCTTTTACTTTTAATATCAATTCCATCTTATTTCCTCCTGTCTATAATCGCATGCTTTCATTTGCTTGTACGCAGGGAAAACCCTGCGATTTTAGCAGGAAGAATTACATGAAAATAAGATACATAAATATCCCTCCAATATTATTTTATTTTAAATCTAATTTTCTAACCTCTGTTATCATGGGGCACACTATAGCAATGCCAATAATTAAAATACCTGATAGTAAAAACCAATGATTTACACCAATTCTATCAGCAAAGAATCCAGAAAGAATTAATCCAATTGGCATAGCAAATGACATAATACTTCCGGTCAAAGAAAATACACGTCCTAAATATTCAGGCTTAATCTTCTCCTGAAAAAGAGCTGTTTGCACACCGCTATAAAATGGCACCGAAAGCCCCATTACTGCACAGCAAGCTACAAATATAACAAATCCACTTGGAGGAAGTAATCCTGAAACGGCTAAACTGGCTCCCATTATAAAGAATGAACCTGTTATTAGTAATACACGCTTTTCAAAGTTCCCCAACCTTCCTAATAGTAGACCGCCTACTAGCATTCCAGATGCAAAAGCGATTTCGGTAATGGAAATATGCACAGGTGTTCCATTAAAGTATTCCATGCTAATTAAAGGAAATAGTGCATTAATTGGCATATACACAAACGTATATAGCGTTCCTAAGAGTAATAAGGCAAATAAGCCTTTGTTTTGTCTCAATGCGACAATTCCTTCTTTCATTTCTCTTAAGAAATTTGGTTTCAAACTTTGCACTTGATCGCCCAGCTTAGGAATACTTACAATTGCTACCGTAATAGATGCAATCACAGCGCCCAATACATCGATAGCAATAATTGCATTTAATTTCCAAACGGAGTATAACAATGCTGCAGCCGCCGGACTAATAATATAACTTATCGACTGCACAGACTGACTATAACCTGCACATTTCGTAAGCTGTTCTTCTGGTACTAAAAGCGGCGTAACCGCATTGAGAGCCGGAGAATGAAAAGCCGTTCCAATGCTGCGGATAAACAATACTACCATAACCATCCATACAGATAACTCCGTATACAATGCAACAATAGCGAGCACTGCTCCAGCTGCTGCTATAATTAAATCAGCACCAATCATTATCTTCTTCCTATCATGACGATCCACTAATACACCAATGGCTGGTCCAAAGACCGCATAGGGTAAAAACCCTACTAGTGAAGCCATAGACAAGACCATCGCAGATCCTGTTTTTTCTGTAAGGTAGAAAATTATCGCCATTTGCAGGATGGCACTAGTGATTAAAGATACCGCCTGCCCTGCCCATATAGTATAAAACTTAAGTTTCCAATTTATATATTTTTCCATTTCTATTATCTCCTGCATATTATTTTTGCTTAAATTTCTATTTTAAATAGTATTCTAGGCAATAAAAAATGCAGGCCAAAATCCACAATGTGGCTTTGGTCTGCATAACATACAACATGGAAACATTCTTTAAAATGACATAGTTAAATAAAACTATAGTAAAATAGTTTAAACCTCACCTTAACTAATGAATGCTCAATATCGTATAAATAAGCACAACAAAAAAGCCTATCATCGGGATAGATTCTGCCTTTTTTATTGCCAGCTTATCTTAAACGTATTGATGCTGTCATAGTTTCGGTTCCTCCTAAACTCTTATTTGTGTCAGCGTATATTTTAACATAATAAGGTGATATAATCAATACTAAAATATAATATCAGGAAAAACCGCCAAAGTGCGGTCTTTCCATGACTTACGTTTATACTTCTATTTCAATCCCCGACTTAAACCTCACAACCACGTTGTTTTCAAATATAGTTGCTTTCTCAACTAATAGCCTTACCAGCTCTTCATCGTAACCAAGAATCTTGTCAGCGTGATTTTCTATGAATTCCATCATCTCTGTAATTCGGTCTTTTTCGCCTTGGCTTTCCGCTTCCTCTGTAAGGATAGTTTGCTTTCTTTCGCTAAGTGCCTGTATTTCATCAGCAAGGCTTTCATAGTCTTTGCCCGAATTAGCATAGCTAATGAGTTCCATCTGTTTCTCTTCCATTTGCTTGTCAATGTTGGCAATGGCTTGTTCATTGCTCTCGCAGACCACCGATTCTATATTTTCTCGTAAAATCGCAATCATCGATTCGCCACCGCCAAGAACCTGGTTAAACGCCTTTGCTACTGCGGAATGGAGGTCTTCCTCCGAAATTGTCCTTGATGTGCAACCTTTAGGTCCCTCTTCCAATCGTGTAACACATCTCCAAACCGTAGACTTCTTTCCACGGTTGTTCCAATAAGTCCGTCTATATATGTCTCCGCAATAACTGCAAAAGGTGATGGAGGATAATGCATACTTACTGCTATATATCCTTCTTTTTCCGTCTTTGCCTTTAAACAAAAGACTTCTGCGTTTCATTTCTTCCTGCACCTGCAGATATAGTTCCCTTGGAATGATAGCCTCGTGATTATTCTCGACATAATACTGGGGAACGATGCCTTCATTCTTAACACGCTTTTTTGTTAGGAAATCCACCGTGTAGGTTTTCTGTAACAGTGCATCTCCCATGTACTTTTCGTTCTGCAGTATCTTTTGGACTGTTTCCGGTCTCCATTTCGGATTGCCCGCCGCTGTGTAAATTCCGTCTTTCGTCAAACCCTTACAAATTCCTGCGAGGCTCTCGCCCTCAAGGTACTCTCTGAAAATTCGCTTTACAACCTCAGCTCCCTTTGGCTCAATAATAAGGTTTCCGTCCTCGTCCTTTGTATATCCAATAAATCGGTTATGGTTGACCTGCACTTTGCCTTGTTGGTATCTGTATTGAAGACCAAGTTTAACATTCTGTGAAAGTGACTGACTTTCCTGTTGTGCTAAGGATGCCATAATGGTAAGGAGCACCTCACCCTTGGCATCCATTGTATTAATATTTTCCTTTTCAAAATATACCGGAATGTTCTTTGCCTTTAAGTCACGGATATACTTAAGGCAATCCAAGGTATTACGAGCAAATCGGCTGATGGACTTGGTAATAATCATGTCAATGTTGCCCGCCATGCATTCATCTATCATACGGTTAAACTCATCACGCTTTTTCGTGTTTGTGCCAGAGATACCATCATCTGCAAAGATGCCTGCAAATTCCCATTCAGTATTTTTCCTAATGAAATCTGTGTAATGCTCCATCTGAGCCTCATAACTTGTAGCCTGTTCATCTGTATCCGTAGAAACACGACAGTAGGCTGCAACTCTGAGTTTCGGTATATTTTCTGTTGATACTGTATTTCCAACCCGTTTTCGAGCCGGAATGACAGTAACATTTTTGCCTACATTTATATTAGCCATCACTCCACCTCGCTTTCTATCAGGCCGTACATATATTCAGCTTGTACAAAAGGATCATCAAAAAACTTCGTCTGCCTGCTCATTTTAAATCTTGTTTGTGGAGTGGGAGGTAATGGCTCTCTATATTCCTTTATTCTTCCAAGAGCCAGTGCCCGTCTCCGTATTTCATTGTTTGCCTTATTAAAAACTTCGCTATCAACAATGGAAGGGTAATAATCATCCCCAACATAACGCTCATTTTGTAGCATTCTCTTTGCTGAAGCGTGGTACAATTTAAGTCCTGCTTTTTCGGCAGCCACTGTAAGAGCCAACCCAGAGTTATAACCTTCAAAGAGTTCTTTTACTTGACCTGCTGCCGTTTCATCTATTACTGCCTTACCGCCTTCGATGCGGTAACCATATGGTGTATGTGTCATTAAACCACCAGCCTTTCTTTTAAGGAAAGACCGCATTTCATTTTAAATACAATCTCCTCCCTGGAATTTACAACTATCTCATCTACAAAATCCTCAAAAACATTGTCGTTAAATTTCAATGTCATTCTGTTTCTGCTACAGAACCTTATGAGCCTTTGGGTTTCATCTATCTTTGATGCATTATCGCTTACCGCATAAGATATATGTTTTTTCTCTGTGGCAAGTCGAGCAAACTCACTTAATAATTCCGTATTCTGCTTTGTAAACAGTCCCGGATTTAAAAGTCCCTTTGACATAAGTTCCATAAGTACATTACGCTGATTCTCATTTTTCTCAATGCGTTCCTCAATTTCAGTTATCTTCTTTAGATAAGCTTTCTCATCAATATTTCTCAACCCTTGCATAAAGGGTTTGAGTAGCATATCGCAAGAAAAAACCAGCTTGTTTAGCATAGTTACAAATGCAGCCTTAATATCCTCATCCTTGATAAACTTCATTGAGCATTTGACTGTGTGATCTATGTGCTTTGTACAGCACCAGGCAATGTACTCATTCTTTCCAGAATAATGAATACGTCTTTTGAAATTGGAACCGCACTCTCCGCAGGTTATTCTGCCGGAGAATATATACCGATTTTGGTATTTGCCTTCCTTCTTAAGAACACCCTTTTCCAGGCCACGCTGTTCCATAACATGTTGTGCCTTGTCAAAATCCTCATGGCTAATAATAGCCTCATGGTGGTTTTCAAGAAGGTATTGATTTTCTTCACCGTAGTTTATGTGACGGTTAAAATTGCTGTCAGTATAGGTCTTTTGAAAGATAACATCGCCAGTATATTTTTCGTTCTTCAGAACACCTTGAACCGTCGATGGATGCCATATCGTTCCTCGCTTGGATGGAATGCCTCGCTCATTTAATTCCTTTGCTATGAGGAATGCACCTTTACCGTTAATGCACTCATTAAAAATGGTGCGGACAATTTCTGCCTCCTCAGGCACAACCTCCATCTTGCCATCAGCATTTATGTAACCGTATGGAGGGTAGGAAATTATAAAAGTGCCGTTTATAAAGCGTTTTTGAATAGCCCATTTACTGTTTTGTGAAATGGAAACAGACTCGCTTTCGGCAAGACCGCTTAGTATGGAGAGCATTAACTCACTTTCCATAGAACCTGTATTAATGTTTTCTTTCTCGAATTGAATGAACACACCAACCTCAATCAGTCTTCTTACCATTTCCAAGCAGTCGGTTGTATTTCTTGCAAAACGGCTGATTGACTTTGTAAGAATAAAATCAATCTTGCCTTGCTCAGCATCTGCGATCATATCCAAAAGACCGGTTCTGTTATCTTTCTTAGTACCGCTCAAGCCTTCATCATAATAAAGACCTGCAAAATCCCATTCTGGGTTCAATTTAATGCAACTTTCGTAATGCTCTTTCTGAGCCTTTAAACTTACCAGCTGTTCATCACTGTCAGTAGAAACTCTGGCATACGCAGCAACACGAAGTTTTCTCTTTGAAGTGGCTGCAATATTATCAACTTTAAATATCTTTTTCATCATCTCACCTCGCTTTCGGTATATGACATATTCGCTCTAAAAGCCAGTAATAGCAAGTGTTTTAGGACATTATCTTTGCTAAAACAGGTGAGAATTTTTTGCGATTCAACTCTGTAATTTTGTCGAATTCATCCAGTGAAATTAAACCCGCAGATAAAAGCTGTTTGAGTAGTTTTTGAGCCATATAATAATCAGCCTCCTTCTGCATTTGGCTGTTAGTCATCTTTATTGCTTCACCATGTATTTGGCTGTTGTCTGTGACTTGAAAAACATTCATAGAAAAACACCTCCTACCTGGTAGCCACGGCGGGAGGTGAAATCTGATGTTTTCACTAATCTTTTTTGTAAAAATCGCATTCATAACCATCGGCATTAAGGAGCAGCCCCTTTGCCCAGGGAGGAACTCTACCCATCTGCTCACACACTGCGTCAAGTGACATTCGAGGGTCTGCCTCAATGATTACTTCATCATGCACATGAGCCACTATGTTGCAGGTTCGGAGTGTTTTCATGGCATATATCAAGATATCACGGGAGATTGCTTGAACAATATTCTCTACAAATTTGGGTCCATAACTTTCAATTCTTTCCCATTTCTTTGTTCCACCTACACCTTCATAAGTCACAGACTCACCACCGAAGATATTTTCACCGATACGAGGTTTTACATAGGCAAGTTGTCTGCCGGAAGGAAGAACTATGAATAACATTCCGCTCATGCAATGAAACTCAATATTATTAGTTTTCTGTGACTTATTTTCCTTGATGCATTTCTTAACAACAGAGTCAACATCCCACCAGAACTTTACGATGTTTGGATTGGATGCTCTCCAGGCATTTACAAGGGGTTTCAATTCTTCCTCTGCAAGTCCCATCTCCAATGCACCCATAGCCTTTAATGCACCGACTGATCCGCCATATCCAAGTGCTAATTCTGCTATTTTTCCTTTTTGCCTTAGATGTCCGTTCACACCATGCTTTTCAACAGGAACTTTAAACATCTGAGATGCAGATGCACAATAAATATCACCACCGCTTGCGAATACTTCGGTTCGCCATTCTTCACCTGCAAGCCATGAAAGCACACGAGCCTCAATTGCAGAAAAGTCTGCAACAATAAACTTATTGCCGTCCTTTGGCACAAAGGCTGTGCGGATAAGCTGTGAGAGGGTGTCCGGTATATCTTCATAGAGCATTTCAAGCGTTTCATAATCACCGCTTTTTACTATGCCTCGTGCCTCTTTTAAATCCGGCATATGGTTTTGCGGCAGGTTCTGTAATTGCACAAGCCTTCCTGCAAAGCGGCCGGTTCTGTTTGCACCGTAAAATTGGAACATACCTCTGGCACGAGAATCCGCACAAACAGCATTTTCCATTGCCGTATATTTCTTAACGGACGATTTTGCAAGTTGCTGACGGAGCTTAAGAACTTCAGCCAAATGCTCCGGTGCATCCTTCAATAGCTCCGCCACAACTTTTTTGCCAAGCGTGTCTGTTTCTAGGCCGTTTTCAGAAAGCCAGCCTTTCATCTGTTGTACCGAGTTGGGATTATCAAGTTCTGTCATTTGCTGTATTGCTGACATCAGTTTTTCGTGAGAAACATCATCCACAGCAATAGCCTGTTTTACAAAACCCATATCAACTTTTATGCCACGATCATTGATTTCCTGGTCGAGATGGTATTCATCCCATATGTCTTCCGGAACAGGAAACTTTATAAGCCTTTGCTGTATTTGAATTTCCGTTTCAACATCACGCTTATTGTAATCCTTAAACATCTGCCATTTCTCCTCATCATCGCTTGGCAGATTACGAGTTCTGCCACCGTTTGATTTGGTGGGAGTACACGGAACACAAAAGTATCTTATAAGGTCTTTACCTTCGGTCAGCTTTTGTTTTTCAAGGCCGAGAACGGCACCCACACCTTCCAAGGAAAGGGGAAGTCCCATATATGCCGACCATACCATTGAACATTTCCATGATGAAGGATTTAAATAATATCCAAAGGGATAGCCAAGATAACGTGATAGGCAGACACGCTCAAACTGAGCATTGAATGCCCATTTGGTTATATTTTCATCGGTTAAGGCATCGAGTATCTTCTTCGGTATCTTTTCTCCACTCACAAGGTCAACCACCATAACCTCTCCGCCATCGACAGAATATCCAAACAGTAATATTTCAAAGTCATCTGCCTCTACATAACGGTAAACTCCGCTCTTTTGCAAATTGACAGATGAGTATGTTTCAATATCGATTTCCAAGTTCTTCATAACATGCCTCCATTCCTAAAAGAAAAAGGGTGGCAGAGGGAGTACCTCCACCACCTTAAGTTACCGTTTCTATTAGGCAAGGAAGTCATCATCTACAAGAGTAGTAAAATCATCTGCTGCAGAGGTCTTGCCACCGAGAGGTTCGCCGTCCTTAATTTTTTGAATATTTCCAAGACCACAAGCTACACCTTTATTGCCGTTGGAGTTGAAAGCATAGAAGTTAAGAGAAACTCTTCCATAACAACCGCTGTACACTTCACTGCGATCCAAAATAGGTTTAACTCTTTTGTCTACAATCTGCGGAGCAGTTACGCTATTGGCATTGATAAAATAATGCCCTTTGTATGCCTCATCATCACGCTCTACATCTCCATCACGGAGAGGGAGTTTAATGGTAGCCTTATTCGGTTTCTTACCACCAAACTTTGCAATACCTTCTTCAATAGCTGCATCGATGGCTGCATTTACTGCATCGAGAGTTTCCTTATCATCCTTTGGAATGAGAACGGAAACGCTGTACTTTTCAGCACCGCCGTTGATAGATACCGGCTCCCATCCATGGAAGTAAGAGAGCCTTGTGTTTACACCTGTGATAACCTTAGTTTTATTAATGTTATTTGCCATAATATTTAATCCTCCATAATTTCGTTAAATTCGTTTTTTGCATCTGCAACGTTCATAGCCGGTCTTTTATCCGAGTTGGGAACAAGAGTCGGCTTGCCCGGTGGTTTATAAATGAGGTCACCGAGAATTTCTTCAAATTTGGTTTTACCCATCAGTTTCTGCATCTCTGTCATAGGGATGAGGCTCTTACGGTAAATGTCCTTAAATCCGCTTGCCACGGCTTTTTCTGCGATGGCATCTTCATCTTTGTATTTGCGAATGGAGCGACCTTCCACAACTTTAAAACCGTTCCACTCTTTGCCGTGATTCACAGCGGCATCTATGGCATAGGCTGTTATCTCATTTGCCCATTTGGTAAGGTCGGGGAGAATGAACAAAATCTCTTCTATCTCGTTATCAGTAAGTAACGGTGGCATCTTAAACTCTGCCTGTGCGAGTTTTAATTTTTCTTCGGCTCTTGCACGGCATCTGACTGCAGCTTTGCAGAAAGTACACCATTCACCCGGTATATATTCACCCTCGCCGTTATAGGCTTTTACTGCCTTTGGCTTAAGTTCCTCTTCTGCCCAACATTCAAGCTCCTCTACCGGTATAGTCCATGTGCTGACATTTTCTCTTCTTGGCTGGAAAATCGTCATTGACACTTCGTTGATATCATAAAGGCTTTCATAGATTTCAAGAGCACCCAAGGCATAAAGTTTCATCTGAGGATTGTCCACTGCATCTACAAGCACACCCATGCCATATTTGAAATCTATGATGTGAAGTCTTTCATCTGAGATGATTAAACAATCTCCGGTGCCAAAGCCGTCTGGCACATAGCAGGAAAAATCAAGGCGCTTTTCGATAAGGACGATTGGATCATTGCAGGACTTCCTTGCAAGTTCCACCTGTTCCATAACGAAATCAACATAAGCATCCGTGCATTCTTCCATCTCATCTGAGTCATAGTCTGATATAGGACGCTTACTCCTTATATGGAGTGCCTTTTTCAGTTTGTGCTCTGAGAGTGCATGTGCCGCTGATCCTTCGTCTGCTGCAGCACCGCTTGTATCTTCAAACTCAAGTTCAAGCCTTGCTGATGGTAAGCAATGAAGCCACCTGTGTGAAGATGATGCAGATAATATTGCGTGATTACCCATTGCCAAGAACCTCCGCATCTTTCAACATGTCTTCATAGTAAGCCTTGTCAACGGCACTTAACTTGTCGGCACCATACTTTTGAATGATTCCTCGCACTTCGGCGGTAAATCCAAGCTGGCTCTTTTCGGCAAGCACCATACGCACTTTTTCAAGTGGGATATCCGGCTCTTTTGCTGTTTCTGTCTTTGTGGCAGGCACTTCTTTGGGAGCAGAATCACTTTCTGTCATTGCATTACAAACCGCCTGTATGCTGTCTGCAAGACTTCGCATATCATTTGCCACATCAAGCAGTAACTTTACTTTGCTCAAGGTCATTTCCTCCTTTCGTAGTCTCACAGATGGAGAGTTCCTCAACACTGTCTCCTGGAATCAGAATGGTTACACGCTGTTTATCTCCAAGGAGGAAACGTAGGATGCGCTCCCTTATGGTGACATTATGACAAGTAACGATTCCGCCTGTCTGTGGCTCTTTTGAAACACTGATTTTAAGGTTGTGTTTCATGTCCTTCACCTCTTTCTGAAGGCGTTTTAATTTGTTGCCCTCTACCTGGTAGCCATGGGAGGAAAGGAAATCTGACGGTTTAAAAAAAAAAATAATGCCCTCGGAAGTTTTTTGACCTCCAAGGGCATCTTGCTTAATTAGGAATTTTCAATTTCTGTCCGGTATAGATGATATTAGTTGTAAGACCATTGAGTGTCTTAATCTCCCTATATCTTTCACTATTACCAATTTGCTCTTTCGCAATTTTCCAAAGGGAATCGCCTTTAACTACGGTGTATACGTGATAAGACGGTGCAGCTTTTCCTGAGTATATTAATTTTCCATCATCATTAAAAACATTATATCCAGGGTTTGCATCCACACATTTCTTGGCATTTTCAAAATCGTGAAAAGCTCCCTTCTGAGAATTTGGTTCTTGCCATTCTTTTCTTACCCTATACCAGAACGTTGCTTGATTAAGTGTATTTTTCTCATCATTAGTGCAGCTAATTGCTGCTTTAACATCATTACGAAATGTATCCATACTTTTGCCATGCTTCGGAAACCAGTGCATGACATCGCTGTGGTTGGAGGCAATGCCCTGCTTATAACCTTCACTATGGCATATGATATCTTTTTCAGTCAGACCATACCCCCTACAAAGAAATACACATAGCTCCACTGCCTCTTTATAAACGGCAGAAAAATACGAGGCATCGGATAAACCGTCCTCGCAAATCTCAAAGCCTATATGGGTATTGTTTGCACTGCCTCCTGCATGCCACCCTCTATGATTCCACGGCAGGGTCTGGTATGTTGCGATTGTTCCATCTGCCAGCTTACCGATGAAGGCATGAACACATACTTGCCTACCGTCCGGTTTCTCTTGATTCCAATGGTTGTTATATTGGTTCTTCCCTAATAGTCCGTCATCGGGTCCAACATATCTTTTCAGCCATGGATTGTTTGCTCCGGTGGAGTGAACCATAATTCCTTTTGGTGTAATTGTTTTGCCTGCTTTAAAGCAAGCATTATTTGTGAGGATGAGTTTTTTCAAATTCATTTATTGTCATCCTCCTTCTCTGCACGATCATGCAGTTGCTCCAGCACAGCTTTCAGTTTAGCAGGTATTGGCAGTCCAAGATGTGCGGTATTTTCCAAAAAAGATATCCCTTCGTTGGATAAATAGAAAAATATAACTGCTGTTCGAAGTACACTGCCTGTGCCAATAAGATTGATATCAACAATGTGCCCTATGGCAACCATTACAAAAATCAGCACCTTTTTAAAGATGCCCTTAAAGCCAATTTTGCTCGATAATTTTTTGTCTACGATTGCGCACATAACGCCGGTGACGTAGTCAATAACTACGAATGTCAGCAATGCGTAAAGCAGACCATCTAAACCTCCAAGAAACCAACCTACAACACCACCAAAAGCCGATAGTGCAAGCTGAATCCCATTCCAAATATCCTTCATCATTTTTCCCCTCCTGTCATTTAAATTGCAGAAAAAGACGCCTACCAAAACCGGCAAGCGTCCATAAAAATATTGAGTTAAAAACCTTTATCCACTTTCCCAGGAGTAGATAACTGATCCACCGCTGACATTCGCTTTAAGCGAATAAGAACCGTCTACGGTAGGGGAAGCCGGAACTCTCTCTCCTAAAACCCTGCCTTGATTGGCAGATAGACATTTATCCGTTCTTGTGGATGTCAGATTGTCATAAATTGCAGTAGCATCAATGGCATCTTGAGAACTCGTAATATATTCGTTGTGCGGGGCTGCAAATTCCTCCGGTCCATGGGCAACAGTTGTCCGGTACAGCCTTCCATAAAATTTAAATGCCTCATTCAATTGATAGGTTTTATCAGGGTCATAGTCGTCTACCACGAAGCTTCCTTTCCCTTGCGATAAGGCATATAAAGCATAATTAAATGCCATAGTCATATCCCTCCTTAAAGCCATGCCGTGTTTTCTTCATCAAAGAACTTCACTTTCTGGGTATCCATCTCAAAGAAAGTGGAGCCATTTGTGATCTTAAGTCCTTGTATAACATCGGTAGGTTTATCGTCTGTGCTTAAGCCTACCAAAGATAGAGTATAGTTTACGCCTGAGTTACTGTAGGCAGTATCCGTAATAGTAACCATAATTTCACCTTTCCTCTCTGGCTATCACATGCCATCTAATTTTTTATGCTTTCCACGTAGCATCTAAGCTTTCATAATCAGGGAAAGCTGAACTGAACGTATTGCTATTCTCCTCCGGTGCAGGAATTCCATTAATAATGCTCTCTGCTGTACGATCCTGCGGTTCTGTTACGCCACTGAAGGTGTATTTAAAACCAAGTTCAGAGACAATTTGAAGCGGTGGGAAGGAAAACACGTCATTGACCGCAAGATTTAGGCAACCGAGAAACATCGATGCAAGCAGGGAATGCCCAGGAGCAATTATCCTCTGTGGTGCCTGGAATACGGCATTCATAGTCAGAGCTGCACATTCCGTAAACATATAGCTGCAGAAGAAGTCCCCAACCGTGGTCAATGATTGTGGCAACTGAAACTTTGCTCCCATTTGCAACCTTTGGCAGGATGAAAACATAGCCATAGCAAAGAAGTTCCCGGTAGCAATTATGCCTTCCCAGCCAACAAACGAGGTGTCGTGCATATCAGTTAAGAAACGGCAGTTATAAAATGTGTTAGTCCATTCAAATTCGGGGGCTGTATTTCTTTCAAGTTGCTCTACCGTTCGGGTCATCTTTGGTGTAATATCCATGTCAATACCTACCAGCAAATATTTGTTGCCATAGGTATCGTGGGGAGCATCACTGTATTCGGAATGACCAAAAGCCAGCGCCCAAGCATAAGTGCTGCTGTTTGGACGAATGGTTATGGTATGAGCTCCCGCAGAAAAAGCATGACTGGGCGGAGTTGCTAAGGCAGATGAGGAGGATGTGCCTGAGAACAAGCCGCTCTCGCCATCACCCCAGTCAATACGCCAGTCATACTCTCTGTCGGATTGCCCGCCACCAGATATGGGAACATAGTAAGTAAAGGGCACATCGGAATAAACATAGAGAACAATGCGGTTATTTCGGTCACTGGCTGGATAAGACGGCATCTTATGGATATAGCTCTGCCTTTTTGTAATAATCGGAAACAGGCAATCCGGGTTGTTAATCAGCAGGTACAGCCAGGCACTTGACACTACGCTTGGCCAGACATGAAATTCCCATGGTAGGCTCGCATAGGTCTCAGTTGTATAAATCACGCCACCCGGAGAATTGACACAGTTCTGCAAATCAATTGTTGCATCTAAAAAACGAGTAGCTTCTTCTGTCATTCCCAGAGCGAGGCAAAGATCGACATAACCGAGGGTTCCTTCTGTCCAGACCAGTTCGGGTGCGCCATCATAACCACCACCTCTATTGCTGTAGGGCTTGAAGCCTTCGGTTACTCCATCAAGTGAATAGGCTTGATTGTAGTGGTCTTTATCCGTGCTTTGCACGATGGCCTTTCCAGTTACCAGATACTCGTCATAAGTGGTTTGTTGGCAGTCCGGCGGCACGATGGCAGGACTTAGAACAGAAAGGGCTGTCTTACCTGCCCAAGAGGTACAGTCTAGCGCCCATGCAGCGTCTACACCATCCGAGCCGCAGCCTTGATAAAATCTTCGGTTCTCTTTGTCATACAAAGTAAGAATTAACTGCTCCTTGATTAAGTTAGCAGTCTTTGTAAATTTGCTTTCACCTGTAACCAATGCAAGTCCATGAAGAGCCTGCAAAGCGCTGCATTGATGTTCCGTGGAGCACCAGGCAATTTCCGTAGGGTCATAGGAGTAATCCGCCATATTGTATGAGCCATAGCCACCTGTGAGAAGACCGTATCGTTTATCATCTTTATTAGTAACCTGCCTGGTTAACAGCCAATTTCCGGCTTTCACGAGCATATCGATATAAGAACGGTCGCCGGATATGAGCGTATAGTAGCACATACCCCAGACTGTCCATCCAATGGCACCCGTTCGGATGTAACCCTCGAAAAGTTGGCCGATATAAATGTCATAGCTGAAATTGAAGCTGCCGTCTAAACCCTGCTCATGCACCATGCGATCCATAATTTCTTTGCAGAGTGTATAATCACCACTCACAGTAAAAACGAGAAGGGCAAGACCCACATCATATGCCCAGCAACGGGAATTAAGCATATAGCCGTAAGTTCCAAGGGAAACGCTGCCATCCTTATCATACTGCGGGTCGTCTGACGGGATGAAGAAGGAAGCGGGCAACCGACCATAAGAACTATTAGTAATCGCTCCGGCAATTCCAACCACCACATAAGCAAATGCACCGTTTTCCCAAACACGTTTGATTACTTTGGCTATTTTTTTACCTGAGTAAACCCTTTGCGTATAGAAAACGTGTCTGCCGCCACCCATATCCCAGATATCCATTTCATCTGACAAATATTCGGTATCCACAAAGCTGAATAATCTGACCTTGAAATTAACAAAACGGGAATAGGGATAATCAACAGTTTCACCGTTTTTCACAAGACGAAATTCCTTGAAGCCACGCCCGACAGGGATATCCTCCCAGTAGGAGTAGGTGTATTCTTCACCCGTTTCCGGATCGGTTTCCGTAACCGTTATATATTTTTCAGAACGCCAGGTCCCATTTGCTCTTAGAGGACAAGACATAACAAAATAGGGAATATCCGTGATGGCATAGACATCGACCGTATAACCGGTTGGATCAGGCAAGTCAAACCAGATACCCGACACAACACCTACATAGTCGGGTCCATAATAAGCATCGACATTGATGTGCTTCGGGAAGATTTTTTCATCCTCGTTGGGAAGTCCTTTGACACTACCCCATAGAAGGTTATTAGCGTATTCTTCCGAGTAGTTCTCAGCAAACTCGATAGTATAAAGCCACTTTGAAACGTCCATCTGTGATTTAATGAACGCCAATGCCTTTGTGCTTGCTTCCTCGTATTTCTCACCAGTAAAAATACCCATCCGTTTACCTCCTTCCCTATATTGTTTCTGTGTCTGGTAAAGTGCAGTAGAATACCAGCGAGGTTACAACAGACGAGTTGCTTGCTGTTACCTCTGCACCAACATATTTTCCATCAGACATAATGAACTCCATGAATGCTGAGCCACCATCAGAAGAAAGAAAGCAGGTTGGTTTATCCACATAAGCGATTCTGAAGTAAAGGGAACCGCTACCTGTAATGTCTCCGAATTCTGCGGTGTACTTAGCCGTCATCTGCTCCAGGGACTCCATACGATTAGACATATCATTTAGGTTATTTTCAATACTATATAACTGATCAGAAACGCTCGGCAAGTATGTTCCGACTTCAATTGTAATCTCCCTGCGGTTAAAGGGATTATAGGACATAGCAATAATGCGTGTCCGCACATCTAATCTAAAAGGAATAAAGACAATATGAACATTATCTCCAGTACCAAAGTCCAGCTTCTTATATAGTTTCAGATTATAGGTGGCGGTGTCTGCCCGCAAATCATAGGTAACACTTACATCGGAGACAGCCTTGCCGCCCATTACCTCAAGATACTCGCCTGAGCCTCTACGAGAACGGATATTGATGGTATTTCCAGTATATTCTATCTCACCTCCAAGGACAGCAACATACTGCATAAGGGCTGCTCTGCGGCTGCACTTCTGGTTGATTTTTAAGGCAATGGACCCGTTAAAGTCTAAAGTGCCTGCCGAAAGATTTGTCCCGTCCAATAACTGCTGCAAGCCTGCCAAAGGCTCTCCTGTAAAGTCAAAAGAGGTGAGGTTGTATATTTCATCGTTTAGTTCATATGATTTATGTTCGCAGGTCGCCGAGCAGATTTTAAGGTTACTGGAGAAGGATTTAGCGACACGAACAATATTAAAGGCATATTCATGCAAACCGGCTGTCAATAATACCGAATTACCGATTTCTATGTTCCCGGACATCTCAGCAAGAACAGAAAAATCAAAGGTACACTCTCCATCCAAAGCATCTCGCAGGGTTGCTGATAGAACCTTGGTTATGCTCTCTACAAGGTTTCCGGCTGAATCATATATATATATAACTGTACTTTCTGCCATTTAGAAACCCTCCTATAGGTTGACACCGAGATTTCGGACGGTTACGGTGTTCTGACTCCACTGTAGCTGCGAGATGACTCTTGCCAGCATGATTCCATCCACCGTCAAAGGTATTGTCACATTGATTGGCTGCAAGGTAGCGGTAGTAGGAGCTTCAGCTCCGGTCACTGTGCTTTGCATCTGCATATCAAAATCAGTAGGGATAGCGCTTTGCATATCTTTTCCGACCTGTCCCATTGCCTTTTCAAAGCCGACACCAATACCAGCACCCATGTTTCCGCCTAATTCAGCAAAAAGAGTAGAGGGTGAGTGGATACCAAAAAAGTCTTTGATTCTGTCCACCACTCCACCGAAAAAACCGGATATTTTATCCCACAACCATGTACCGGCATCGGATATACCCTGCCAGAGTCCTTTGATTAGATTAGATCCCATCTGAACCATTTGGCTTATATAACCGGTAAAGCCTTGTATCAGAGCCGCGATAATCTGAGGTATGGCTTTTACAATCTCAACAATAATAGTCGGCAGGTTGGCAATCAGTGATATTAAAAGCTTCACGCCTGCCTCAATAATCTGAGGAATTGCCCCAATAATAAAATTTACAATGCCGGTAATAATGGCAGGTAAGGCTGCAATCAACTGAGGGAGTGCTTCAAGGAGACCCTCAGCAAGACCAAGAATAAGTTGCAATGCAGCCTCTAACAACATAGGCAAGTTCTCAATCAATCCTTGAACAATGGTTGTAATCGCACTCACTGCGGCGGGAATAAGCTGTGGTAAGGATGAGCTTATGCCCTGTACAAGAGCGGTCACTAACTGAACCGCTGCATCAATGAGCAAAGGGAGGTTCTCAATCAGTGCACCTACAATCGTCATAATGGCATTTACTGTTGCAGGAATCAACTCCGGCAGCAATGTCATAATTGTATTCAGCACTTGAGTAAACAAATTTGTTACGGTTTCAAGCAGCAAAGGGAGCAGATCTCCAATTGCACCTAAGATCGCTCCCGTTGCGGCTGGCAAGGCGGTTACTATATTTTCTAGGACGGGTACAATGTTTGTTACCACCGCTTGAAATGCATCGACAAGGTTTTGTGTCAAGTTGGTCATATCAGCATTGGCATTACCAAGTCCTGCTGTAAAGGATCCAACTGCAGCTTTCAAAAGTCCAATGGAACCCGAAATGGTCTGTGTCGATTCTTTGGCAAAGTTCCCTGCATATTGCTGGGTGTTCTCAAAGAACATCTGCATGGCAACTTCTGCTTTTTCCGCTTGTGTAGCGCTTGCCCAGGTAAAATCTAAACCCTTAGCCAGAGCATAAGCTTCAATATTTGTAGCATTCATGGCAACGCCCAGGTTATCCATCATGGTGAAATTGCCCTTTGCAGCACCTGTGACAGCTTCCATAGCCATAGACATATCAATACCCATGACAGATGCCATATCTGCTGCTCTCTGCATTGCCTTTTCAGTTAGTTCGAGAGACTTCTGTTGTTCGATGCCGGAGCCTTGGAACAAGGCGCCCATCTTGTTGGCTGTGGCCAGATAATCACTCTGAGACACACCAAGGTTTTTATAGGCTTCTTCACCGGTCTTTTGGATTGAGGTCGCATATTTGCCAAACACGGCTTCAGAACCGCCCAGGTTTTGCTCCAGTTCACCGAATTGTTCAACTACCTCTTTGCCCAGCTTGAAGGCGGCAGCACCGGCGGCAACGGCTGCGGTACCCATTGCTGCAGCGACACCCTTTAGGGTACTACCCAACTTATCAAATTTCCCACCGGACTTTTCTGCATCATCCCCGGCTTCCTTCAGTTCATCTCCGAGATTGTTCGCACTATCTGCCGATTGTTCCAATTCCCGCTCCATACCATTCAGTTCTGCTTTGGCATTGTTAAGTTGGATTGCCCAGCTTTGAGTACGTCTATCATTCTCGCCGAAAGTATCGGAAGCATTCTTAAGGGCCGCTTCGAGAGTAGATATTTTCTCTTTCTGTGCATCAATAGACTTGTTTAAAACTTCGTTACGGGCAGTTATCGCTTGAACGCTTCTATCATTTTTATCAAACTCCGAGGAGACGAGCCTCATTTCGCTACCCAGCACCTTAAAGGATTGATTGATGTCACGAAGGGCATTCTTAAATTCCTTTTCACCCTCGATTCCTATTTTTAAGCCAAAGTTATCTGCCATGCATACCGCCTCCTTTCCTCATGAAATCAAATTCCATAAGGGATGATGTCATCGATGTACAATTCCCGTTTCGGTTTTTCGATACCGAGAAATTGCTTGTGACACTCCCATAAATCCATTAATAAACCAATTGGTGTAAGCCAGGTTTCTTCTTCCGTTCGATTGAGATGCACTGTCCCGTAATAAATAAGCCGAGTAAAGATTTCTTCATCTTTTACTCGGCCTGCACGTTTTTTGACTCTTCTTCCGATACGATATTTCGTTTGGTTCCCTTAAACATAGCCTCTGTCAAAGCTTCCTTGTATGAAGCTAGTTCCAGTGGGGAAGTGAGCAGCTCTACCGCTTCCTGGGTAAGCAAAGTCTTCTGGTCCTCTGGGTGCTTAAGATTGTGTACTAAGAGACTCTGGTTTGCCATAAGCGTTATAAGCCAGACGATTTCATCCAGTGCCATTTCAAAGTTCTCAGATTTTAACAGCTTTTCTCCCAGATTTTCAAGCCCACCATATCGACCGGCTATTTCTTTTGTCGCCTTGGTGGTTAGAATAAGTTCATAATCCTGCCCACTAATACTAATCTTTGCACTTCTCTCGTTATCCATATCCCATATCCTCCTTATTCGCTTACTGTGACAGCTGCGACATTAGAAGTCACAGAGTTAGTGCCGACGGAAACCACACAGTAGTAATAATAGGTACCTGCTGAATCAGTAGTTGATGTTGTGTAGCTTGCCAAATTCGCTCCGGAAATTGGTGTACCACCCACATTGCTACTGGTTGAGTTTGAGTACCATTGATAAGAAAGTGTTCCGCTTGATGCTGTGGCGGTTACCGACAATTCTGCTCCTGTCCCCACTGTCGCAGAGGCATTTTGTGGTTGTGCAGTAATGCTGATATTAACCGCTGCAAAGGTAGGTTCATATACTTGGGTATACCAGCCGGTAATAATCGCCGTTGTAACACCCGCATCACCTTCGTTAGCTTCGGCCTTCCAGGGATGTCTGCCCTGACCGTCCAGCTTATTGCGCCTCAGTACTGTTCCTTCAATAGTAGGTGTTGAAAAAGTAATGCTATCTCCTTTGGTAGCGAGATTGGTGGCGGGAATACCAAATTTCACACGGTATAACCAGAAGTATCGGTATTTTCCGTTTGCCTTCTTTGCTCTGAAGCCAACAGCGACAGGATCTCCACCATCCTCACCGGCAGAGATTAAGACATTGTTGTCGTCAATCGTTGCACCGGTTAAATCCCCGGCAGCAGTAACGCCAATATCGTCAATCCCCAAAGCCAGTGTTCCGCTTTGGAATTCTTTTATAATCTCAGCGGCTCCATCATCAGCATAAAGCGTTGCCTCTGCAAGCTCGACAGAAAGCTCGGCACTGATTGCTTTAGCCATTGAAATTGGCGTGCCGTAAGTTTCATCGCCGTTTGCATTTTCGGTTATTTTTGCATAGTAGAGTTTATCTAAACCGATTGTAGCCATAATCTATTCCTCCGTTTCTAATTGAAATTCATAGGGTTTTGCCACATCAATGGCATAGTGGTGAAAACCGGTATCATCCTCATGTCCGATATACCGGCGGTCAGTTATAGTAAAATCCGCACCCAAGAGAATGCGGACAAGTTTATTTTTTATCGCTGTATAATTTCCTTTTGCAAATAAGGATAGCCTGGCTTCCTGTATTTCATATTCTGGCTCATTATCCCCGTGAAGTTCAAAGATATCTGTAAGCGGAGTAATGACAAGATATAAGTCAGGAGCAACACCGGAAAACACACCTGTCTCAATAGGTAGAAGAGGAGGAAGGAGGGTATTAAGTTCTTCTAAAAGGTTCATATGTTTTTCACCTCGTTCTCTAACTTTTGCTTCATGGCTTCAATGCAGGCTTTTTTGGTGGATGCTTTTGCCGATTTTAAGAATGGTTTAGGCGGCTGACCGCTTTTGCCGTACTCAAGAACAGATGCAATCATGGCATTGCTTTTGCCATCGGGACGTGGCTCAGAAAAACCGACTTTAACATTGAAGTTTCCATCCCTATCCTGTTTGACAGAGGACACACCGAGTGCAGAAATAAGTTCACCAGTAGAACGGCTCTCTTCCTTTGTTCCGCTACCAATAACCCCTTGCAGATTACTTTTTACTTTTGCCTCCACAACTTCACCACCGGCTTCCAGTACCCGCGGTAAGATTTCATCTGTCTTTTCACCGAGACGGGATATTTTCAGTAGAAACTCCTCCGGCATTTTCATAACAGCTTTAGCCACTAGCCTTCACCTCCTTAGCAAGCACTTCAATATACATCCCGCGGCCTTTTATGTCTTCAACTGAGGTGATTTCAAAACGTCCGTCATCACAGACAATGACCATTGCAGTTGTTACTGTAATACCGGGAAGGCATCGAAAACGGAAAAGGTCGGTGGCCTCAGAAAATGTGGCTCTATTTGCCCATTTCTCATTGCCATGCCGACCTTCTCTGTATGCTCTAACCGAAGCCAGTATGTTGTCAGTTTCTATCGAAAACCCTTCACTGTCCTTTATATTTACTTTCTCAATGATGTCAATAAAGGTGTTTATTTTACCAAAGCTCATGCTCTACACCTTCCAATCCCGGTCAAGCCGAAGAAGTAGGTTGACTGTGTTCCACACTTGCTGACCCGCTTGCACATTATCCGAGAAGAAACCGCCTGTGCTGCCATCCCTTGATTCATAGAAATGGGATGAGAGCATAATGACGGCCTGCTCGGTAGTAGGCGGCATCTGGTTATCAGTATAGAAATCCTCTGGCAGATGTTGATAGCTCTCAGCATACTTTATGGAAGCAGTGGTGTACATCTGCAAGAGTTCATCATCAGCACTGTGTTCGAGGATTAGGTTTGCTTTGACTTTTTCAAGTAGTGTCATACCACCACCGCCCTTTCATTAAGGTGTATCTGCTGTCATAATGCCTGCCGCTTTTAGTTTAGTAAGCAAAGCATTAAAATCGGCGAGAAGTCCTGGTACATCTGTGGCTGTGCTATCTCCTTGATTTTCAGCAATAGGAATTTCTGGCACAACCGGATATGTTGGTACATATAGGATTCCATCAGCTCCAATTTTGGCAGGCACAGTATCCGTTTCTGCTTTAGTAGCCGCTTTAACTCCTCCAAGTGCAGTTTCAGTAGCAGCAGATATCTCAGGGGAAGGAAGCCCCGTCACCGAGGCTCCCTGTTTAATCTCCAAAGTACCGCCAATGACGGTTTTATCTCCGCCCTGTTCGGTATAATTTTTTGTGTTGTAACTCATAATACACCTCCGTTAAGCTTTCTGCTGAAGAACCTTAATTGCTTCCGGCAGAATCAGTTTTCCGTCTACACGCTGAGTAGCCACAAAGCCTACCTGACCGGTAGCCGCATAAAGTTCATTAAGTCTCTTAAACACACGGCCTTGACGGTCGGCTACCCAGTAATAACTGAAATCGCCGAATGCTATGGTCTTTGCTCCGGCTGCAATAGCAGGCACATAGGAAGATGTGTATAATGGACGATTAAGAATAGTATCCGGAGTCCCTGCCTGTAAAGATGGCTGCCATAAATACTGGCCTTGACCATCCTTCAGCTTACGAATTGCCTTTACTGTAGCATCATTCATAACAAAAGCAGCTCTATTTCTATAAGGTGCCTTTAGTGAATAGAATAGGTCAAGCACTTCATCAATAGTGATAGCAGTTGCACCTGCTGAAGTTACACCAAGTTGTGCTCCTCCTGTAGCTGCCAGGATACCAGTTGGTTTACCAGAGCCATCTCCAATGAAGAAGGCTTCCTCTTCTTTGTTGCCTATACGTCTTGCAAATTCCGTAGAAATATATGGTTCTAGTCTAAATACACTATCGTTTAAAAGTTCCTCAGAAACCTTGATCATCGTACCCAGCTTATAGGCTCCAATGGATACTTGACCGAAGCTATCATCACTTTCAAGGATTGCGCCTTCCTCATCAATCCATGAGGCTGTGCCCTTTGATGCTACCACCGGGATTTTTCTATCTCCGGAAGCTGTGGTAATGACATTTGCCAGTTGACGGAAGATGTTCTCTTCCTTTAAAGCTTCAACAAGAGTTCTCTCAAACTCATCAGGAACTAAATAACCACCTTCGGAATCTGTACCAACTTGTAGAGCATTTTTTACTGTGGGATCAAGACCCTCACCGGCACGTGTACGCATGGCATTCCAGAATGCTTTTCTGTATTCATCGGATGCTCTTCCAGTTTTACCTTCCAGTTTGGAAGTAGCAGGTTTTCCTGTCAGCGGATTAGCTGTAGGAGCATTAAGTTCCGCATCCAGTATGGCTTGTTTTTCTAAGCGGTCAATTTCCTTGCCGAGAGCAATTACATCGGCTTCCATTTTGTTATAGGTGGCTTCGTCCTCAGCAGAAATCAAACCATCTGTGCCACGCTTGGTATCTAAGAACGCTTTGGTAGCGTCCCATGTTTTGGCGCGTTTTTCGCGCAGTTCTAAAATCTTGTTCATAATCTTTTCCTCCTATTAATGAATGATGTTGTTGAGCCGCTTTTCCAGTGAATCAGCGGGTGTACCTTTTTTAGCAGGTGCTTTCTTGGGACATACTTTATCAAGCAGTGAATTTGTGACTGCTCTACGGCTAAAGGCATAGGTGAAATCATCTTGTTTGATGTGCTTTTTCTCATCTTCCAAAATTTCATCTGCGAAGCCGAGTTCAATTGCCTTATTGGCATTCAGCCAGGTTTCTGCATCCATGAGGTGAGAAAGCTTGGCTCTTGATAAGCCTGTTTTGATTTCATAGGCATTGATAATGCTTTCCTTTACCTCTGAAAGCATATCTATAGCTTTTTGCATTTCCTCACTGTCACCGATGGCTACGGTCAAGGGGTTATGCACCATCATGAGTGCAGTAGGTGCCATAAACACAGTTGTTCCTGCCATAGCGATTACAGAAGCAGCAGACGCTGCGATGCCATCTATCTTGATGGTCACTTTGCCTTTATAGTCCATGAGCATGGTGTAAATCTGGCTGGCTGCGATGCAATCACCACCTGGTGAGTTCATCCAAATAACAATGTCACCCTCGCCGGCAAGCAAATCTGCTTTAAAAGCCTTAGGGGTGACATCATCATCAAACCATGATTCCTCGGCAATCACGCCGTCGAGGTAGAGCGTTCGGGTATCGGATTTTTCATCCTTGCCCCAGTTCCAGAATTTCTTCATTGGGTTTCCTCTCTTTCTGTAGTATTTGCGAACGCACCAGCGTCCTGTAATTTGGTCATTGCTCCATTAATGAGATACAGATCACCTCCAAGTTCCTCTGGAATTCGGTCAAGGTTCTCAAGTTCTCGTATGTCGTTGGCGCTCATCCAGCCATTTTGTCGCGCGGTTGCGTAGCCGCTCATACGGCTTGCATAATCACCTCGAAGCAGACCATCTACATTAAATTTGATAAAAACAGTAGGCTTTTCACTTTCCATGAGCAGAGAGCGGCACATATTTTGTTCCCAGCGCACTACCCAAGGGTCAAGCGTGTATTTCACAAACTCCAGGGACTGCTGCTCTATGTTGGAAAAAGATGATTTCTCCAGGTCGGCAAGCATATGAGGCGGTATTCTAAAAATACGAGCGATTTCATTGATTTGAAATTTCCGTGTTTCAAGAAACTGTGCTTGCTCGGGAGGTATACCTATTTGCTGATATTTCATGCCTTCTTCCAGCACAGCCACCCTGTGAGAGTTAGTTGAACCTTGATAGGCAGCGTTCCAACTGTCTTTTACCTTTTGTGGATCTTTAATTGTGCCAGGGTGTTCCAGTACACCGCCAGGTGCTGCTCCATTAGCGAAGAACTTCGCTCCATATTCTTCCGTAGCAATCGCCAATCCAATGGCGTTTTTAGCCATAGCAATCGGTGAATAACCCACTAATCCATCAAACCCCAAGCCGGGGATATGCAACACATCGGATGGATCTAGATAAACCAGGCTGTCATTCCCAAGAGTGGGTGCGTCCTCTACACTTCGCTGGTATAAATAAAAAAGCCGTCCGTTTTTGTCACGGTCGACCGTCATTTTGTTTGGCATAAGGGGATAGAGAGCAATAACCTCACCACGTGCGTTCCTTATGATCTGTGCGTAAGCATTACCCCATAATAAAAGATGACTCATCAGCGTTTCTCGGAACGTGAAGGAAGTCATCTCAGGGTTTGGCTCATCGTGGAGCAGTTTATATAACGGGTGTTTTAAATATTTCTCTTTTCCACCGCTATCGTTGTATTTATATAAATGTAGCGGAAGTCCGGCTAATGTTTCAGCCAGTATCCTCACGCATGAATAGACCGCCGTCATCTGCATTGCCGTATGCTCATTGACAGGTTTTCCGGCAGTGGTTCCTCCGAAAAAGAAACTGTAATGACCGCCGCCCAAACTATCTTTAGGCTTATCACGAGCCTTAAATATTCCTTGTAAGATTCCCATTGACATCACTCTCCTTTATTAAAAAATAAGCAAACCACGTTCATCATAAACAGAAGAACCTGTATCTCCGCCACAACGAATAGCACGGTCGAGTGCCATAATGGTAGCGACTGCACCGTCTATTTTCTCAGTCGATTTTTCCTTATCGGCCTTGATATTTCCGGCAGGGTCGGTTCTGATAAATATGTTATCCATCATCCACCGAAGGACCGGATGTCCGCCATGAGCGATTTTCTGTTCCAATGTCAGTTTCATGAGTTCTTTGGTCGGTGGAGACATATCTTTAAAGCCTTGACCGAACGGAACAACCGTAAAGCCGAGGTTTTCAAGATTCTGCGTCATTTGCACTGCACCCCAGCGGTCAAAGGCAATCTCGCGGATGTTATATTTTGATCCAAGTTCTTCAATGAAGGTTTCAATGAATCCGTAATGTACTACATTGCCTTCTGTAGTTTTAAGAAATCCTTGCTTCTTCCATATATCGTAATTAACATGATCCCGCCGGACGCGCAAATCAATATTGTCCTCCGGTATCCAGAAGAATGGAAGAACAACATATTTATCATCTTCATCCAATGGAGGAAAGACCAAAACAAAAGCTGTGATATCTGTACTGCTAGAGAGGTCAAGTCCTCCGTAGCAGATTCGTCCTCGAAGTGATTCGGGATCAACAGCGAATGCACAGGCATCCCATTTTTCCATAGGCATCCAGCGTACTGCCTGTTTGACCCACTGGTTAAGTCGAAGCTGCCTAAAACTGTTCTCTTCAGCAGGATTCTGTCTTGCTGATTCAAAGGCTGCCTTTACTTTATCCATACTTACTGTAATGCCCAGCGATGGATTTGCTTTCTTCCACACCTTTGGGTCAGTCCAGTCATCCTCTATAGCAGCACCGTATATAACTGGATAGAAAGTGGGGTCTTTCTTTCTGCCATTTATGATATCCAGGGCCTTCTGGTGTACTTCCCAACAGATGCTGTTCTGATTGTCACCTGCAGTGGTTATAAGAAAATACAGCGGCTGCGTCCTGGCATCACCGCTGCCTTTGGTCATAACATCAAAGAGTTTTCTATTCGGTTGAGTATGAAGTTCGTCAAATACCACACCATGGGTGTTGAAACCATGTTTGTTGCTAACGTCGGCTGACAGCACTTGATAAATACTGCCTGTTGGTTGATAAATGAGCCGTTTCGTGGAATCGAGGATTTTCACTCGTTTTGCTAAAGCCGGACTCATCCTCACCATATCTGCTGCAACATTAAAAACGATGGATGCCTGGTTGCGGTCGGCGGCACAACCATAAACCTCGGCACGTTCCTCGTTATCTCCGCATGTGAGCAACAGGGCAACTGCCGCCGCAAGCTCACTTTTTCCCATCTTTTTAGGTATTTCTACATAAGCAGTATTGAACTGCCGATAGCCGTTCGGCTTTAAAATTCCAAATACATCACGGATAATCCGCTCTTGCCAGTCTATTAGTTCAAAAGGCTTACCCGCCCATGTCCCTTTGGTATGAGAGAGAGCCTCGATAAAGGCTACGGCATAATCAGCGGTGGACTTATCGTAGACAGAATCAGCAGCCTTAAACAGTGTTGGTGTGTATTTCTTGAGTTTTCGTATATCCGCCGCCTCCTTTTGCACATAAAAATAGACCTGCATCACGCAAGCCTTCAAATCTATCTGTACGAGAAACAGAGCCATTTTTGGCACTGTTCCTAATTGGTTTAAGCTATTTAATTCTCTTCGCCAGTCAAAATGAATCGGGAATAGGCGCCAGTATTATCCGAAAGGTAAACAAGTAGTTCATTAAACCCTTCTCGCAGAGCAATTTCCTGCACCTTCCTCACATCAAACATATTAGTTTCACCTGTATCACGTATGGCGAGTATCTGTTCCTTTATCTTCTTATCCATTTTCGACCTCCTTTGAATTCTCTACTGACTGTTTTAGAATGCCGATATCAAAATCTGCGCTCTTGTAACCCTCTAAGATAACGCTGTAGTAATAGCAACTCGGAGTGCCAAGTGGTCTGCCATCGTTCATGATGTACACCATAGTTTCTACGTTTCTTTTTCCAAGTTTCACTTTGACTATTTCTTTTCGGTATAGGAACGGGAAACCCTCGTAGCGGTCAAGTGCCGCTTCATCAGTGGGGGTAATCTCCCACAGTAGGCATGGCACTGTCTTGCCCTTTAAAGGCTCCACGGTTGCCACAGAGCCGCCGTGTCCGCCTCGAAACAATAACTGGTAGTCCTTTAAAACAACCGGCCCAACCGGCTTAGCTGTGGGGCAACGGTGTGCCATTTGCTCAAGATTAAGATTTGAGCCATAGGCGAGATAGAATGTTTTATTCATTGTCTTTGTCCTCCTTATTTTTGCAAGGCAACCGCTCAGGCTGCCCGAAATCGCCAAGCTGCCGAGCCGTCCAAGTGGGTGGTTAAATGTTCACGGCAGTTTGCGAATTCCTCGCCGATAAAACCGATGCGGTTGAGGTAGGTTCGCATTGCAAACTTTTCATTCTCGGCCTGCGGTTTCTTTGCAGAGGCACACTTTTGTGTCAGTGCTTGGTTGTTCAGTGCAAGGGCGAGAACAATGTAGCTTCTAATCTTGCCTGCATGAAGTTCGCTGTTAAATCCTCTGAGTTCGACCGTGTGGTTTCCGTTGAAAAAGCTATGCAGGTTAAGAAAATGGTATCGGCTTGAATGGTAATGTCGATTGGTACTTTCGCTATAACCCTCATACCAAAGGCTCTCAATCTGTGCCAGCGTTTTTGGTTTCTTGCGGTTGATTTTTTCCACCAGAATCTCATCCATCTTTTTGCAATATCCTATTCGTGAAGGTTCTATCTGCAATGCCTTGTAGAAAAGGTCGTTCTTGCTTGCGATGATGTTTACAAAGTTTCGAATGCTCCTTGCTGTGTGGTCTGCTCCGTCCAAGTGGATGTGTATTCCGCAGGAGTTGTTGGTGAAAGCTCCTGCCTTGCGTAGCCTGCGTACCAATTCCTGCAGTGTTTCAATGTCTCCCTGGTAGGTTAGGATGGGGCTTACCAGCTCTACGCTGTATTCTCTTGTTGCTGCAACTTTCTGCCGTCCTTGTTTCTTCTGGCAAGAAATGCTTCCGTCGCTCATAATTTTCCAAACCCGCCCGTCAGCAGTAGTAATCTTCTTGGTATCGTAATAGTCGCCTGTGTCAGTGACCGTTCCGTTTAGGTATTCGGCGGCAACCTTGGTGGCTTCGTTTCTTGTTATTCCTGTGAACTCAATTTCAATTCCAAAATTCTTATTTAGCATTGATTCTTGCTCCTTTTAAAGTGTATTTGTCCTTTCGGCATATACATATATCACTCTAAAAGGCTTATATATCAAGACAATTATTCGATAAATACAGTCATTTTTTACACAATCTTACTCCGCTTTTTCAAGCGAAAAGTGTGCATATTAATCTTCGATTCTCCTGCACAAATCCTCTCCGTAAACCACATTTAAAGAAGAACCATTCTCCCAGCGAACCATAATACTACCTGTGTCATCTACTCCAGTGACAATTCCTTTCGTTCCTATAGGAGGTGCTTGAAAATCGTCCATACGAACAAGTTCTACTCGGCAGCCCGCTGGGTATTGCTTGCGGATGCGTTCAACAGTTTCTCTTGAAGGAAAGTTATTCATCAGTCATTACCTCCTCAGCTTTAGCCGGAGCACCATTTTTAAAGGCACTGTTTCCAGATAAGTTCTTTAGCAGGATTTTGCGTTCCGCTTTGTATTCGGAGCCTACGAAACCAAGTCGGACGAGAAAACAGCGAAAAGCGTACTTCTCATTTTCTACTTGCTTTTCGGTAGCGTTGACTCTCTGCTGCGTTTTTGCCATCTCAAAGAGTGCAGTCATAAAATGGGTGTAAGCTTTCACCTCATCCGAAGTAAGCTCTCCTTGAAACCAAGGAAAACTGATAGTTTCTTCGTTTGTTATTATAGGGATGCAATCAGCAGCTAAAGCCTTTTTTATTAAGGACGCTTTGCTTTCTACTAAACGCTTGAGGTTTTCAAGAGCCATATCTGTGAAAGACGACCTTGGCAAATCAATGGTCAACCGGTTAGTTTCGACCTCGTCACTTTGCTCAGGTTCTACATATACGGGTAGCTCCTCATAATCGCAGTAAGGGCTGACCCTTCCGCCAAGAGCTGCTTCGTAAGGAATTTGGATATCCTCCGGCACTGGTTCTGGTTCTGGAAGTGGAGTGTCATATTCTTCTGTAATTGCTTTGAAGTCATGCAATCCTTTAAGGTCAGCAACCAAGTTGGGATTGTCCTCACCCTCGAGCATTCCATTCTTATCGATGTGGTAGCCTCCTACTTCGTAAGCAAATGTAGGTGCACCAAGGTATATCGTCGGAGCATTTAGTTCCAGGCTGATAGCTCCTACCAGCGATTTTCGTTTTGGACCTGTAATGTTATAATTTATCTTCATTTTTCATACCGCCTTTCATTTTTCGGTACTACATATATCACTCTGAACGCTGTAAATAGCAAGTAATTTCGAGCATTTTATGTAGAGAATAATGTTCTTTTATTCGGCGGTATCTTGTATGGAAAACACAATGCCCGACAAAACAAAATTTACACACGGAAGTGCCACTCCATTGCCCCACATCTTATATTCCGCAGAATCAGAATATGGGTCTTTAAGCCACTTAGATATCTGCTTTAAGGTTTTTGGCTTAGTTGAACTTCCCGTAACCTTACGGTGAGTTTCAAATATGTTATACCAAGTGCGTAAGTCATCCATTGTTGGATTTTCTGTTGCAAGATCACTACACCACCAGTCTGGGAAACCTTGAAGCCTTGCACATTCGGTCGGAGTTAATCTTCTGACCGTGTATAGAGTGCCGTCTGTATCATTAATAAGCGGAGGGTCTTTGTAGTCAGTAGCAACCAGCGTATTTGCTAGTTCTTCTTCAGCGGCAGTAAAAAATGATGCCTTGCTTGAAGAGTAGGTAGGAGTTGCCACAGCACTTGGCCCCTGTGCATTTAGTGTCGATGATATTCCGTCTTCTGTAATCCCAAGATTTCTGGCATAATTTTGACCACAGTTGAAAGATTCTCTATCAATAGCGAAAACAACAGCGTGCTTATCTACAGTATTTAATGTAAAACTTATATTTTCATTAACCCCATCACCCTGTGGGCCGTTCTTATCTTTTCTTCCAATCATGGAGCCTTGCAGAGCATAACTTTCTACAATAGCAATACCACCTTGATTGCAGGAAGGATTTCCTCCATTTCCATCAATGGTTCGTGAAGTATCGGCCTCATACACTCCACTGTTGGGATTAGATGATTTCATGGCATTGCTGTCTTTAGAGCAGATACCATAAGCTTTTGGGACAAACAACGTCTGGTCATTATTGCAGGATAGTGTTGCCGATTTATTATTCTGGATAAGAGCACCTTTGCCACCACCCTCACAGCCACATCGGATTTTAAGAGTTTTAGGTGTATCACCAACCACAAAAGGCTGATTATTACCGCCTGTTCCATAAGTGGCTGATATTGTTGGTGCAACATCAATCGGCCCCGTAAAGCGAGTATCTCTTCCGTGATTATCAAATACCGCCGCATCCATAACACAAGGTGGGTGATGGGCCTCAGCTCGGAGAGTGCAAGTGACATCTTCCGTGATATCCATCCGATTACCACCTTGGTCATTTAAGATCACACTGCTTGTGCCTGTTTCTCTAATGCCGTTTTCAAAACAACCGGCAGTTCCTTGCCACGTGCGGAAGCTCTCCTTAGAATACCCAGACAAGCCTTCTGACTTAAATAGTACTTCTCCGGCACTCCCACCTGCAAAATCTGCGACAAGGAAGATGCGTTTTCTTCGTTGGGGAACTCCCCAGTATTGAGCGTCAAGTACTCGCCAGGCAATGGAGAAATCATCTCCCATGACATTTCCTGCTTGCCTCCATTTATCAGCTTTAGGAACTGATAAGGTTTCATCTTTGATGTGACAGATGCTTTCAAGGACACATCTGAAGTCCTCTCCTTTGTTTGAGGAGAAAGCACCCGGCACGTTTTCCCAGACGATGTATCTTGGATATTTACCATCTGTTGCACACCTCATTTCTTTTACAATTCGAATGGCATCATAAAAAAGACTTGAACGCTCTCCGTCCAAGCCATCACGCTTACCCGCCACAGACATATCCTGACAAGGTGAGCCAAATGTAATTATATCAACCGGTTCTATCTTACTGCCATCAAGGCAAGAGACATCGCCGTAGTGTTTCATAAAAGGCAACCTTTTTGTTGTAACCCTTAAAAGAAACGGCTCAATTTCGGATGCCCATAACGGCTCGATGCCACAGAGCAAGCCGCCCAAGGGAAAGCCGCCACTGCCGTCAAAAAGCGAGCCGAGGGTCAGTTTATGTTTCATCAGCACCCACCTCCGGCAGATCACTATATCTGATTTCCGATCCATCTCTCAAAAGAAATACACCATCAGCACTTCCGACTTGCTCAATATATCTCTTTACTATGACATCACAATACTTTTCATCTAGTTCGATGGTATAGCATATCCTGTCCGTTTGCTCACAGGCGATAAGAATAGAACCACTTCCGCCGAATGGATCGAGTACAATACAATTAGACAAACTGCTATTCAGAATCGGATGGGCTACCAATGCTACCGGTTTCATAGTAGGATGGTCAGCATTTTTCTTTGGCTTTTCAAATTCCCATATAGTGGTCTGCTTTCTATCGGCATACCAGTTGTGCTTACCGGATTTCTTCCAACCGAAAAGAACCGGCTCATGCTGCCATTGATAAGGGGAGCGGCCAAGAACAAGTGACTGCTTTTTCCAAATGCAAGTACCGGAGAGATAGAAACCAGACTCTGCGAAAGCCTTTCTGAAATTTAAACCTTCAGTATCTGCATGAAATACATAAATAGAAGCATCCTTCGCCATTGCCGCTTCGGTATTCTTAAACGCCTCAAGCAAAAAATTGTAGAATGCTTCATTTCCCATATTGTCGTTCTTAATTTTACCCGCCGAACCTTCATAGTTGACGTTGTACGGAGGGTCGGTAACAACAAGATTTGCGAGTTTCCCGTCCATCAATAGAATGAAAGTGTCAGCCTTGGTGGAATCACCACAAATGAGTCTATGCTGTCCGAGTTTCCAAACATCGCCTTGTTTAGTGATTGCAGGCTTTTGCAGTTCAGCATCCACATCAAAGTCATCATCATGAATACCATCCTTGAGCGAGTCCTTAAATAGTGCATCCAGTTCAGCAGGTTCAAATCCCGTGAGGGATACATCAAAGTCCGCTCCTTGCAGGTCAGCAATCAAAAGCATCAACTTGTCTTTATCCCAGTCACCGCTTATTTTATTGAGAGTGATATTGAGTGCCTTTTCTTTTTCCTCACTCATTTCAATAACCACACACTCAACTTCAGTGATGCCCATATCAAGTAGAACCTTCAAACGCTGATGTCCGCCAACAACATGAGATGTGGTTTTATTCCATATAACGGGTTCAACATAACCGAATTGTTCGATGGAGCGTTTCAGCTTTTCATATTCAGGGTCACCGGGTTTTAAGTCTTTACGAGGATTATAGTCGGCTGGAATCAATAGCTCAGTTTTCAGTTTTTCTATCTGCATATAATTCAGCCGCCTTTCTCAAATTTGTGTACATATTGACATTCTCCCAGGGGAACAGACTCGAATTAAAATGTCCGTAAACCGCTGTATCGGAATAGATCGAATTTCTTAAGTGTAGTTTTTCAATGATTGCAGCAGGTCTTAGGTTAAAAACTTCCTGCACAATATTGGCAAGCTGATCATCGGTGATTTTGCCTGTACCAAAGGAAGTCACATCAACCGCCACAGGGTTTGCCTTTCCTATGGCATAAGAAAGAGCGACCTCACATTTTTCTGCAAGACCGCTCCAAACAATATTCTTCGCAATGTAACGTGCCATATAGACACCACTTCGGTCAACCTTGGTCGGGTCCTTGCCGCAAAGGGCACCTCCGCCATGGGATGCAAGTCCTCCATAGGTGTCGACCATGATTTTTCTGCCGGTTAAACCTGTGTCGGCAGCGGGACCACCTTCGACAAATCTTCCGGAGGGGTTAATAAGAATTTCGGTACCATCATCAAATGGAAAATCCTCAAAGCACTGCCAAAGTACATTATTTCGGATATCCGAACTCAGTTCTTCCTGGGTTTTATCTTTATCATGCTGGATTGAAACTACAATTGTTTTTACACGTCTTGGCTTACCATCCTCATACTCTACTGTTACCTGTGCTTTACCATCTGGTAAAATTCCTTTGATAAGTTTTCCTTTGCGACAGTCATCAATACGCTTTACGATACGATGAGAAAGCACAAGTGGGAGGGGAAGGTTCTTACTGGTTTCGTTTGTTGCATAACCGTAAACCGTACCTTGGTCCCCAGCTCCTATAGAACCATATGGGTCAGTAATACCATTTCGCACTTCAAGTGCAGTATCTATACCTGCCGCAATGTCTGAACTTTGATGATGTACGAACACAAATACTGTGAACTTCCACGGATTATATCCAACCTCTCGAAGTACATTTTTTACGATGAAACGGATATCCACTTTACCGCTGCAGGTGATTTCGCCCGCCACGATAATTTTTCCTTTAGTAGCCATGACCTCACATGCCACGCGGGAAGCTTTATCCTTACGCAAGCAAGCATCCAGAATATTATCAGCAATGAGGTCACAAAGCTTATCCGGATGCCCAGCGCAAACACTTTCTGCTGTTTTATAAGTAATCATATTTTTCTCCTATCTTATTTATTTTCCCCGCCTTGCTGTGAGCAGACGTTCCATTACATCGTCCTGCGGGTTAGCACCACTGTACTCGCCAGTGCAGTTTTCTTTGACGATCTGGAATATCTCCATCCACAACCGGTTGGTTTGATTCATGTAATTCTGACCCATTGCCACATATGGACTTTGAATGGCATTACCCGTAGTTGGGTGTTTTGCTAAAAAGCCATATTCAGTTACCGCTTCCTCGCATTGAATCCAACGAGCCACGCTCATGGCATATCGCTCCAATAACTGCGGTGATACGAGAACGGCACACCCACGTTCATTCAGCCACTGCCATGTGTTTCTGTAGATTTCTCCTGCAACCAGTGCTTTGCCGTCTTTTTGTATAGCCTCAAGCATTTTATTAGGTTCAGGCATTTCAAGGCCTTTAAGGTCTGCAGTATCATTAAATTCCATCACGGTCAGTTTCCTGCCTCCCGGATTGCCTTCAGCGATTTTGTCAGCCAGTGGTTTCTTTTTCGCACCTGCACCGACACGGGCGCCACCTCGATTTGTACCGTCTTTTGCCATTTAATCACCTCACTTTACAGGGCCCAGGCTATTCCCTCATTTGAAACCGCATTTTTTCACACGAAGCCCCACGCCGCTGTCCGCTTTAAAAAGTTTTAGAGATTTGACCGCCCCCACCGGTCACCGCTCTCAGCAGTGATTCTTGAGTGGCAGGACTTACAAAGAGCCATGAGGTTGCTCCTTTCATTGCCTCCGCCTTTGGAGAGCGGGAGGATGTGGTGAACCTCTTCAGCTGGAGTGATCTTTCCTTGTTTCTCACACTCCTCGCAGAGAGGATGCGACTTGATGTAGCGGTCACGGATACGCTTCCAAGCACGACCATATCTCTTATTGGAAGCAGGGTCACGTTCATATTGGTTGTAATGTTTGTCCATTGCTTTTTGATGCTCGGCGCAGTATTGCTCACGTTCAGCAAGCCGACCGCAGCCGGGGTAAGCACATGGACGCTTAGGTTTGTATGGCATCGTTTCACCTCGCTTTCTGGGCATAGAAAAAGCCCTGCAGGACGAACCCACAAGGCTTGGCATCAATTCTATTTTGCTGATTATATAATAACATAAATGCAACTGTGGTATCTTGTTGCAAAGTGTTGCAAAACGTGCAAACTATATTTTAATAGGATCTTCTGGAAGAGTCACATGGTTAAGAGCTGCATTATGCCACCTGTAAACCGTTGTTCTGTCTGCATTAAGTTCATCACCAATTTGCTCCCAGGTGAAGTTATGCACATACCGATACCGGAGAACCATGCGTTCATCAGTGTCAGCAACCTCGTTAATAACACACCTTATCTGCTCTTTGAGTGCTACAAGGTTATCCACCTCGGCATTTATCTTACTTTCCAAATCCATAATACGCTCTAAACATCTTACAAACTTGGCATCTGTATTTCTTGAGGTCTGCACCTTTTCATCCCAGCTTGGTGATGATACACTTGTTGCCATTTCTCTGAGGCACTCCATCTCTTCGATGTCAGATTGTATTCTTTTATCCAGCCTATAAGCCTGGTGTAAATATTCCTTTACTTTCACGTTCTTCTTACCTCCGATCTTAGATTTTTGATTAGGAAATTCCCATCAACAGAGGTAAGTTCTCTATACCAATCAGAATGGAAGAACCTCTCCACCTCGGATATCATGTCCTTCGCAGGATCATAGCGGGGACGTTTTTTCAGTTTTTTTAGTGCATCCCTATAATCCTTGACAGCTTGCAGAATAATGGCGTTTGCAAGTTGCTCATAAGGGTCGGTCATCGCACCACCTCCAATTTTGCTTTTACTGCATCAATTAAAGAGGTTTGTGTTTTTTCTTTTCTTGTAAGTGCAGCCATAACATCTTCATCTATGGTATCCTTGGCAATGATGTGGTGTATCACAACCGTTTCATTTTGACCTTGCCTGTAAAGGCGGGCATTGGTTTGCTGATACAACTCCAAAGACCAGGTAAGTCCAAACCATATAAGGGTAGAACCACCGCTTTGAAGATTAAGTCCGTGTCCTGCACTTGCCGGATGAATAGCGGCTATGGGGATATCGCCGTTATTCCAATCCTCAATATCTTTCGATGTCTTTATCTGCCTAGCAGGAAACCGCTTCTGGATACGCTCCAGGTCATGCTTATACCAGTAGGCAACAAGCACCGATTTTCCGTTAGCTCCTTCAACCAAGTCCTCTAAGGCATCCAGCTTTCTGTCATGAATAAGATGAGCCTTATTTTTATCATCATAAACAGCACCATTGGCCATCTGCAGGAGTTTGCCGGAAAGAACTGCCGCATTTACTGCATCAATTTCTTCATCACCTAAATTAGCAACCATCTCATCTCGAAAATCAGAATAAATACTCCATTCCTTTTCATTCAGATACACAGGCACCTCATTTATGACGCATTCAGGCATTTTAAGATAATCTGCAGACTTCATGGATATCGTAATATCAGATATTTGGCTGTATATCCTATCTTCAGCACCCGGCAGCGGCTTATATGAAAAGATAATCTCAGCATTACGCTTATCCGGCACAAAGTAGGCACTTCGGTAGTGGGTTATGTACCTTCCAAGCCTTTCACCTAAATCAAGGACACGAAACTCTGCCCATAAATCCATAAGTCCGTTACTTGAAGGTGTCCCCGTAAGGCCTACAATCCTTTTTACAGATGGCCTTACTTTCAATAGGCTTTTAAATCTCTTTGCACCGTAGGACTTAAAAGAAGATAACTCATCAACGACAACCATATCGAAGTCAAAGGGGATACCGCTCTTGTTAACAAGCCAGTCTACATTTTCACGGTTGATGATATAAAGGGTGGCTCTTTTCATTAGAGCATTGATTCTTTCTTTTTCCGTTCCTACAGCCACAGAGTAAGATAAGCCTTTGAGGTGATCCCACTTTTTTATTTCCGCAGTCCATGTTTGAGATGCAACTCTTAATGGCGCAATCACAAGAACCTTTCTTATTTCAAATTTATCAAGGCATAGGTCAAACAATGCAGTAAGAGTGATTGCTGTCTTTCCTAACCTAAGCCCATATCAAGGAATATTGCAGTTATTGGCTTGCTCTCGATAAAATCAATCGCATACTGCTGATAATCATGTGGTATGAACTTCATTCGGCATCACCTCCCATCTCTTTTAGCACTTCCTCTATCTGCTCTACGCCATCAATGCAGTAAACTAAAAAACCTAACGCTTCCAGTTGCCTTTTTCGTCTTACTTGTAGAGGACGCATCATTTTGCCCGGTGCTTTTAATTCAACAAATGCAATTCTGCCCATAGGAAGTAGCACAAGGCGGTCTGGCATGCCATTAAACCCAGGACTTACAAACTTCGGGGCAATGCCTCCCATGTTTTTAACTGCTGCTATCAGTTTTTGCTCTATATATTTTTCTTGCATAATGTCCTCCATTTCTTACTTAAGAACAACCGGCACAACTTTGAACGATTTTTCCTATACGCGCGCATATACACGCTCACGATGCTTTACTACTACTATTTTCATTATTTATATCTAAGTAGTAAAAGTCTTGTTCCTGTTATTCCCGCTAAGCCGAAGTATCGATATTTGCTACGGTTTCAAGAAAACAACTATAGGAAACAACTAAAGAACAAGGAACTACCTTTATCTTTTTCGCTCGTAACAACGTTGCTTGCCGTAAATCGGAAAATTGCTTGTTCCGTTCTTGTTCCCGGTGTACTTGTTCCAATCACCAATCTTCTTCATAATGCCTGCGATGGCATAAGAGTCTGCAGGTTTCATGGCTGCCGCATCCTTGCCGAAACACTCGCACCAGATTTCCATATTGCAAACAAGGGTACGTTCTACCGTACCGACATGAGATTCTCCGCCAAATTCACTACCGTTCAGGAAGTTTCTACGCTCATAAGCTGACATGGTATCCCAGTTTTCCGGCAAAAGGGTATCAAGATAAGTACGAACCAGTCCTTCACGCTCATCGCTTTCCATGGCATCATCCTGCTCACTGGCAGCTAAATGCACGTCATCACCTTCAAGGTAGAGTTTTTCGCCCTTCTCATAAAGCACCAGTGTTTCTGCCCATATCTGCTCAACATCATAAACAGACATCTGCCAGGCTTTCTTCTTACCGTTACCACTGATACGAACAGGCCAGAACCGTCTGTTGCCCGTAATATCTCGAAGAAATCCACTCTCTGCATTGGTAGAACCTACAATTACACACTGGCGGGGATGGCTCTCCACATTGACGCCGTAGCTGGCACGGTACTTATCATCACACCTTGATATAAAGGACTTCACAACTTCCACATCGGTCTTACGCATTCCGGCAAGCTCCCCAAGTTCCAGCATCCAATATCCCTGCAGTTTTTCGGGACCGGCTTTATCTTTCATATCCGTTAGGGTCAAGCTGTCGGAGAACCAGTCTCCTGCAAGTTTTGCAAAGAAGGTTGATTTACCGATTCCTTGGGGACCGTTAAGGATAAGTACACTGTCAAACTTAGTTCCTGGATGATAAATGCGTGCTACCGCAGCAACCATCGTCTTTCTTGTAACAGCCCTTGTATAGGAATTGTCCGTTGCTCCAAAATAATCAACAAGTAAGGCTTCAACTCTGTCGATACCATCCCACTCCGGCAAGTTGTCGAGATATTCTTTTATAGGATGATAGGCTCGCTCCGCTGCCACTGCAAGAATCGCATCTTTCGTCTTAGTTGGGGAGTAGACCCCATATTTATTGGATACATAAACCTTTAAGGCAGCATTGTCCGAGTCATTCCACCCTTCTTTCATCTGGCTCCAAGGCAGGCCATTTCTTGCATCAATACCATCGCGGTGTTTGTTAAAGGCAAGTGACTGCAGTTCTGGGTCATTTCGGATTATAAGGACGATGTTGTCGAGGGTGTCCTTAATCTTGCCTTGTTTATCAAGTTCAAGTGCCGTCTGCCAAGTGTCCTCAGTAAATTCAGCCGTTGCCTGATCCATACGCTCATTGGCAAACTGAGCCTTTACTTCATCGTCCTTTATGGCAAATTCGCACATGGCAACATAGGACGGCAGCTTGCTCGGAGATGTGCTCTCCGATGCCCTGTCATCCAAATTGCCAAACTTATGAATACGAACAAGGTCAAAGGCATTAAGTAACCTTCCGCTTGCAGGATCTGTCGCGTGGTGGGAATAAGCAAACTTATCATCATAGATAATGACACCGGCACTTGAGTCGGCAGGCATATAATCGTACCTGCCTGTCATTGCTGACGGTTCATATACATCCTCCAGAAACTTATCAATCGCATCTGTTACTGAATAGGTACGGCAGAAAGTGCCGACCACACCTTCCTTGGAAAGCGGGTCAGCTTGTTCTTTTAATGAACGTTCTATTACCTCTGATTGCCTTGAGGATACAGGCCATGTGCTTGTGTCATGCCAATCATCATATTTATTAAGAAACACTTCCGGGTCAAGGAGTGAGCCGTCTTTTTCTTCATATACAAACTCGCCATTTCTTGATGTTGATGGCCAATACATCAGTCTTTCTGGCTCATAGGTAGTGTCGTCAAAAAGGTCAATGCCTACCTCCTTTGCTACCATACGGCTGATTGCGGCATATTCTTCCTCTCCCACATCGCGGGATAGGGGAATGATCAGCCTAAGTCTTGGTTTTTCCAGGGTATGCTTATGTGTGGAATAAATACAGCACTTATATGGGAAGAAAGTGCAGAGTTCACCCCATATACTGCTTGTGCCATAGTCCATATCAAGGGTTAGCATGGAGCGTGACAGCACATTGCCTTTTTTTCGTCTGCCGTCTTTTAAGTGACCACCGACAAAACCGCCGACATCTTTGATTGAATCCTGCCCACCCTTTTTCATCTTTCGGTATTCTTCCACGGTTTCGGTGGTACGCTGTGTGGTCTTAACACGAGAGCAAAAATCTTCCCAGCTGATATCAGTGTTCTTCCACTTTTTATCCATTCGGCTGTTGCCGTATGCTATCTTCATAGAGCCTCTACCTCCTCAAAATTTCTATTGAAATATCTGACCAGCTGTCTGCGTTTTCTTGCCTTTTCAATTTCAATGCTCATACCCCTCGAAATATCATCACCAAGCACCCACACCTCCTGACATTTACCCATAAGGATGATATCCATGAAAATAGCGAGGTCACGCTCTTTCTCGTTGCTGTCATCCATGAAAGGGAATAGAAGGTGTGGGGTCAGTGGGATACATCCACAATTAAAAGCAAATTCTGCAAAACGAGTGGCTTTTAATGTGTTTTCCGTAATAGCACCATTAAAAGGGGCGCATATATAAACCAAAGGACGGAAGGCGGTTTTTGATGCCGCCTTGTCCGCTCTTTCAATATTGGTAAGTGCTTGATATGGCACTAAGTCCATGTAACCTTCAGAGTTTTTTATATCAATTCCCATAACACACCTCCATCTCAATTTGCGGATAGAAACCGTCAGCCTTTAGCTGTTCATAGATAAAGAGTCTGCCTTTTTGCGTCCACTTTGTGTGAACCTTGGTGTGTTCAAAACCATTACCATCTTCATAAACATGGGTATTGGTTCTTGTATAACCTTTGTCTGCGTGTTTCTGATATAAAAGCCAGGTATCACTTTGCTTAAATTGAATGCCCTTGTCATGGAGATACTCATTCATGCGAATGCCGCTCCAGCCATAGTCCTTGGCAATAACAGAGATGTTTACGGCATCCTTACATTTGAGAACCACATCGTAATAGGTGGCTTTCGGTTTCATCTCAGCAATCTGCTGTTGTTGAACTGCAACTGCTGCCGTAAGGGTTTTATTTCTTTCACGTTCTTCTTTAAGAGCAGTAAATGCAGCAATAGCAAGGTCGGGATTGGCAATTAATTCATCAGTTGCATAAATACCATGCTTGCGAATTGCAGGAAGCACCTCGCTTGTAACCCAACGCTTGAACCTGTGCAGCTTATCGATTCTAGCTTTAACCTCGATGGGGTACGCATCTGACACTCCACCATTGTTTGCCTTTTGTGGCTGCATTGTAAAAAGCAGAGAATATAGACCACTCTCATTTATGAAAATGGCCGTTTGCGTTCTTCCAAGAGAATCAATAATCTCTTCCTCTATTTTATCTTCATCATCCACACGGCTAATGCTCCTGTTATGGTTTTTATCTCCAAATATTTGGCAGATATCTTTTCCAACAAACCAAGGTGCATCATTAATTAGCAGGCTCCTAACATCACCAAATTCTTGGCTGCTAAAAATTTGTAATTTGCTCATTTTTCGCCTCCCGCTAATACTTGCTTCATAAAACTACACGCCATTTCCGAATCTCGCTCGATGCGTTTGGTTTCATCCAAAAGATAAATATCTTTAGGCATTTCGTTTAGAACTTGTTGTAAGGAGATAGCAAACAATTCTGTATTTCCTCTTTGATAATCACTGAAATGTCGATGCAGTATTAGTTCATTTCCCCAGTAATTTGTGTGTCCTTGGCTTAATGCCAAATCTCCAACAGCTGCGCTTCCATACCTTTCAGCCTGCCTCTTTAAAGCCATCAACCTACGATACGGATTCTTGGTGCTGCCGATTTTTACCGCATCACCCCACTCGAGGATGTAGAAGAAACCAATATAGTCACTGCTTCTTGACTTTTCGATCTCTTTCAAATGGCCAAACTCTGCATTTTTGTAAATTTGTAATTCCACTAGAATTACCTCCTTAATAATTTTTGGAGGTCTTGACCTCCTACCTGGTAGCCACAGGAGTTGGTCAAATCTGATGGTTTTCTAAAAATTCTTTAAGTTTTTTCTCTGCACGCTTTAACTTTTGGCTGATGTTATTTTCGTCAGCATCGATAGAGCGAGCATATTCACGGATTGGTATGCCATCAATGCGTACTGCGATGAACATATCCGCCCAATCTTTCTTTTTACCAAGTGCCTTATGTATCCATTGGCAAATATCTTCATACTCGTAGAGGCGATTACGCTCAGCCTCCTGTGAATCATCAGCGAAGGTATCCATTACATCCGTTTCATCTTCAGATTCATCATCCTTGCGATAAGGAGTCTTCGGATCGCCAAGATGCCTATGAAACTTGCGCCAGTTGTTGTATTCCTTACTGTTCATAAGGTCTAACATTTCCTGTACAGTCTCACAACGCTTTACTTCTGCCTTCTTTTCTGGCCTTGCCTCTGCAAGACGCTGCTCATAGTCGATATCCAGCATGATGCTGTAATCATCATCCGGAATATCAATTGTGGTGTAGAACTTGTGGCCGTTTTTGATGTTTTCTTCGTACAAAACTCGAATCTTCATTAAGTATTCCTTTCCGTCCCGGCATTGGGCGGCGGAATACAAAAGAGCCTGCGGTGAAGATGACCACAGACTCCGCTTGTCCTTAAAATGGGCGCACGAAATCACGGTGGGTGCATCTTCATTCCAAACACAGTCTTTATCACTGTGTTCTGAACTCTTATGCATCCCGCCGTCCTAATGCGCATCTCGGACATTGAGATTTTATTGGTTTATAGAGAGAAAATTGATTTTTAGCGAGGAAAAATTCACATCCGCATAAAAAACTTTAGAGAATGTGTAGAAATTTACAAAATTTTCTGATATACTGGACTTGCTATAGATTTCCAATTTATTTCCTCGTAATCTCTTACTCTCTACTATTAAACTTATAGTAGATACAGTTACCTGCAAGAGCCTTCAACGGTTACTTTAGTTGATATAGTTACTATTTTTTGAAAAGGAGGGCTATGGATGACTATGAAGAATAATCCGTATCTTTGCGGTGGCACCTTTTTTGTTCTTTTATTACAAGCAAAAAGGTTAAGACGCAAAGCACGAGATAAATTTCAAGGCGGCACAGATGGCCTTAATGATACAGATGTCATGAAGGGCCTTATTTATGTAGTCACAGGACAAGCTGTAGACCCATACAACGATTCATTTAAGAAGAACACCTCAGAATATAAGTCCTGTAAATACAATGGCGGTACATACATTCCATTCAATGAAGTTTCCACAATTAATAGCTTTGATAATGCTGTAAAAAACAAATACTCCGACACCCTGGATAGAATGTCGGAGTTCGCAAACGACTATTTGATTGTTGAGAATTCAGAAAAAAGAGAATGGCTTATAAAGGCTTTGCTCGATGTCATTGAGCAAGATGTGGAAATCAAAGATGGCGATTTATTTTATATTTCCAGCAATGGTGATGCCGTTTCAAGGTCTGCACTATCCGAGATTTCAAACATTGAATTTGAACCGTTCCTTGTAGGAGTACTACACTATATCTTATTGAACCGTAAAAACAATGCACTTGGTCGCAGCACATTTGAGTCCTGGCACACCAGGCAATCACCTCATTCAGAATGGGATTTTGTCAGTGATATTGGCTGCGGGATTACACGCCCGATAACAGTATTCCTAATGGCTGTTAAAAAAGAGGATTATGCTGATTTTGAAGAAACAAATGCAGAAGAAGCACCAGAACCGGAAGTAATAATAGAAGATGCTTCAGCTGGATCATCAACACAGAACGTAACGCAGATAGTGAATAACCCCACAATTGTAAATCAGTACGGAGAAAAGAATATTCACATAGATCGGGTAGACACTTTAAATCTTTAAAAGGAGGTGCAATAATTGAAAAATGAACTACAACAGGCACCTTCAAGCATTGTGCCTGCTAATCCTACTACTGTTAATCAATATGGTGAGAAGAACGTCCACATAGAACACGCTGATAATATCCATCAGACAGTTAACTATAATTTAACATTCATAGATCGAAGTCCTAATGGAAGAAGAGAAAATGTCACCCAAAAGATAAATACAGACTACTACAACCTATTCGTTATAAGCGGCGAAACTTTTATGCATGATCATTTTCTTGTTCCAAAAGACCGTGCCTTAGTCAAGGGAACCATATCCGATGACTTATTTGAAAGATTGGCTGCTCTTACACCGGAAGCTATAGAGGAAATAAAGACATTTCCTGCACTATTTGCAAGTGAAAATACGGATTATTGGGGAAAGACAGACCCTGAACAGCAAACCATATATGGACTTGTAAGAGAAATAAGAACCCAAGATAACGGAATCATGATTTATTACAAAGATTTAAGTTTCATACCACAACAAAAAATTAATGAGATTTCTTTCGAACTCGGAATGGGTCAATCAAGGGCCATAACTTCTTTAAATACAACCCGATGGACAATAAAGAAAATTAATCTCATTGAAGCATTAACCGATGCCGGAATCAGCGTTCTGGCACCAACTTAATTAAAGAAAAGGAGGCGGTACAATGCAACCTAAAGTACCTTCTGAAATCACACAGATTTCTCTTAATGATGCCACCTATAAAGACTGTGGTGTTTCCATTCAACCTACTCTTGTGAATTTTTTCTTTGGAAATAATGGCACGGGGAAATCTACTATAGCAAAAGCTATAAAAGCCGATACCGGCACAACCTGGAGAACAGGAAAGTTATCTACAGATTACAACATCCACGTATACAACCAGGACTTCATTAACGCCAATTTGCAGAATTATCACAATATGCCTGGGGTTTTTACTGTAAATGAAGTTAATATTGAAATTCAAAAACAGATTGAAGATAAAACCACAGAAAAAGAAACGGCGTCTACAGCTTTAGGTATTGCAACTGAGGAAAAAAAGAAAAAAGAAGGAGCCAATACTGCCTTGTTTTCTATCTTCCAAGATGAATGTTGGGAGAAAACAAAAGACCTCCGTGAGACATTTGACGGAACCCAAACAGGCAAGAAAAGAAAACAGCAGTTTGCAGAGGCTATCCTTGAGATAAAAACTCCAAAAGAACATGACCGAGCAGCTTTGAAAAGATTATATGATGCTGCTTATGCCTCCGATTCCAAAAAATATGATGAGTTTAAAACAATAGCTGATACTTCTGTTCTTGATAAGCTTGGTGGAATCGATATTCTTGGCAAATCTATTGTAAGTAGTGCAACTACTCCATTTGCTGAATTCATCAAGGCATTAAATGCAACTGCCTGGGTTCGTCAAGGTCATGAACAATACCGCGAAACTCCCGATAGTAAATGCCCATACTGTCAGCAGAAACTTCCTGAGAAGTTTGAGGATGATATAAAAGCCTGTTTTGATGCTCAGTACCAGAATGATATTATTGCACTTAAGGATTTCTATGACACATATAAGCAAAAGGCAAATGAAATATTTGCTCCGCTACAGTCAGTTCCGCAAGACCTTTATCCTGAAATCGAAATTATGCCGTACAATGATAAACTTGCGGCTTTAAAAGGTATCATCTCCTCAAATCTTCAGCAAATCTCGGCTAAAATTGCTGATCCTTCCATTATTATTAGCATTGATGATACCGAACCTACACTTAAAGAACTTAATGACATAATAAATGGATTCAATAAATTAATCAGTGAAAATAACGCTGTCATTGCCGCCAAACCAAAGAAACAGGCTGAATGTAAGATAAGTGTATGGGAGTTACTAGCTTTTACTGTTAAAGACGAAGTTAATCGCTATAACACAAGCAAAACAGCATTGGAAAAAGAAATAACTACTTTTTCAACACAGATTACTACTAACAAAAGTACTGTTCAGCGTATTACTGGTGAGATTTCAGATCTCAATAGACAAATAGTAAGTACTAAAGCAACCATTGACAGTGTGAATACTCTTTTGCGTGATTCCGGGTTTCAAGGGTTTAGTATAAGAGAAAAATTTGACACACCTAATGTATATGAGGTTATTCGACCCAATGGAAGTATTGCTGAAAATTTGAGCGAGGGAGAACGTAATTTTATAGCCTTCCTATATTTCTATCACCTTGTTCGAGGTAGCGAAACTGCCGACGGGGGTCTTAGAGATAAAATTGTAGTCATTGACGACCCTGTTTCCAGTATGGATAGCAGCTCCCTGTTTATTGTGAGTGCTCTTGTTCGTGAAATGATAGATATTTGCCATAACAATGCTGAAGAAAGAGTGCCTATTGTACAAGGTAACTTTATAAAGCAAATTTTCATTCTGACTCACAATGCCTATTTTCATAGGGAGATTACATACAATCAAGTAAAGCACTATCAATATGTAAACTTTTATCTCATCTGTAAAGTAGACAATAAATCATCTATTAGACTGTGCGAAAGGCAGAACCCGGACATCCCAACAGAAAAGATAAATGTTAATCCCGTTCAAAATTCTTATGCTGCATTGTGGGACGAGTATAAGGAGGTAACATCAGCCATACCATTGATGAATGTTATCCGCCGCATCCTGGAATATTACTTTTTGCAGTTATGCGGATATGATGGTGCAATACTCCGCAAACGCATCTTAATGGATCACAAAGATAACTTCATAACTCACAAGGAAGATGGCAGCGAAGATACTACTCAATATCAAATGGCATCTGCAATGCTTTCTTATATTAGTGCAAATTCTATTGGTATTAATGATGGAATGAACTATGTAGATGACTGCATCGATGTAGTGCAGAGCCGAGAAACATTTGAGATGATATTTACATTTATGAATCAAGAACAGCATTACAAAATGATGATGGGCATCAAATAGATTTTCTAAAGACTGGAGGTTACAAAATGCGTATCAGCTATAATAAGCTATGGAAGATGCTAATCGACAAAAACATGAATAAGCAGGATTTAAAAGAATTAAGTGGCGTAAGTGCCGCCTCCATTGCCAAGTTAGGGAAAGGCGAAAATATCACTACCGATGTCCTTCTTAAAATTTGTGAGGCCATGGATTGTCGCCTGGAAGATATTTTAGAAACTATTGACGATTAAACACTAAGGGGAATATTTAAATGGCAATTAAAACTTTTTTTGACTTCTGCTCCGGAATTGGGGGTGGCAGAATCGGTCTTGAGCAAAACGGGCTAGAATGTGTAGGCCACTCCGACACCAGCAGGTTAGCAGATACAACATATCGATTAATGAACGATAACGAAGATAAAAACTATGGCAACCTTAAAAAATTATCAAAAGAGAAACTACCAGATTTTGATGTTCTTATTGCTGGGTTTCCATGTCAATCTTTTTCGGTTATAGGCAGAAAAGATGGTTTTTCAGATAATCGTGGTCAAATAATCTTTCATCTGTCTAGGATTATAAATGAAACAAAACCGAAATGTTTCATTCTTGAAAATGTAAAAGGGCTTGTAACTCATGACAAGAAAAAAACCATCAAGGTTATTATGGACGAATTAACCGGATGCGGCTATCTTGTAGATTTTAAAGTTCTAACGAGTCTCGACTATGGCGTCCCCCAAATGAGGCAAAGGGTATATTTCGTTGGTTTTAGAAATGATTTACCGATAGATATTACTGAATTTGAGTGGCCAGAAACTGTTCCTATGCCAGATTTAAAAAATTACTTAATTGATGAAAACTTAGCTTCTGAAGAACGATTAGAAATTCTTCAATACTACCTCAATAATCCTACAAATCAAGGAAAGTACACAGTATCCGACATAAGTCAAATGGAAGGAAAAATCATCGATACTCGTATGAATGACCTTCGAATTTATGATGGGAAATGCCCGACTCTGCGTGCTCAACGTGATGGGATTTTATATGTTAAAAATAAAAAAATATATCAATTAACAGGCTATGAAGCTCTTTTACTGCAGGGATTTCCAAAAGAACATGCTGAAAGAGTTAAAGACGTTGTTTCCGACCGTCACCTTCTTATGCAAGCAGGAAATGCGATGACAGTGGATGTCATTAGGGCGTTAGGATTCAGTATAAAGAAATTTTTAGATTGTTAATAAAGGGGGGTGTTTATGACATATGAGCTATTCATATAACGATTATGTGGGAGCTTTCTCAGATTCCTTCAAAAGAGTAAAGGTCGAACAAGATTATGCTAACCGCATTTCTGAGTTTGTTAAAGAACTAATAGCAGCAAAAGCAGTAGAGGAACATCATCAAAGGGATAATTTAAATGAAATCAAAAGATTTACAACCGGGTATTTAGGCGAAGCTGCTCTTGAAAAACTATTAGGAATCCAAATTATTGACTGGACAATAGGATATTCAGGATTGTATCACCATCCAGATATTCCTGGCTATTCTGTAGGAATAAAAACAGTTGAACAAGGTAAGTTTCCTATTATTTTTAAAGAAAACTATTATCCACAAATTATCTGCATTCGAAGTTCGAAAATACCAAATCTTATCTTTGTTTGTGGACTTGCCACTAAAGACGTTCTTAATACATATCAGGATACGAACTTGATTTTAGATAGTAATCTGAGAGCACGAGGAACCAAAACAGGATTTTATGGTTTTCAACATTTGAAACCATTTACATCACTAAATGATATTGAAAAATATAAAAAATAAAATAGGAGGAACATATTTATGGCTGTATGGGAAGATTTTGAAATAGAATGCACTGAATATTTAAATAAAACTTTTGGGAAGTACGCAAATTTCGTTCATCAAGGAGGTTCGGACTCAACAGTCCCTGACATTCTGGTAAAAACTAATAAAGGCACATCGTTTTATATCGATGCCAAACATTGTCCTGCCCAATGTGGCCAGTTTGTTTTATTACCAGACATTTCAACGAATACCTTCGAATATAGCAGATTAAACTCTACCCGTATCAACGTGTATGCACAAAAGATTATGAACCATATGAACATCTATTTCGAGGATTTCAAAGAAGCAGGTACAGGCGGAAAAGAAATTGTTTTGGATGACGGCGATGACACATTTGCAAAATGGATTATCAGTACATACAAAAGTAATGGGGTAAAATATTTTATTACCAATGATTATGTAATTTTGCCGGTAGATGATTTCCAAAGGCATTTTAACGTGTCCGCAAAATACCGTATAAAAAGAAGTGGATCAAGTAACACTGGCAGAGCACGCATTGTAGAAATAATTAACTACATTCGTTCTCATGGCTATGCAATATCGGATACTCGTACCGTTGGCGATAAGCTGTTTGTAAGATCACAAGTAGCTCTTCATAATAAACGATTTATTTATCAGGGTTATGAATATATGTTTTCATTAAGAGATAATGAATTTGAAATACGAAAACTTTCCAATACCTTTAATGCGAATGTTATTTTTTCAATTAATAAAAAACGAGCATCAGGGCTTACGCGGGAACAATTTGCTAAAGAACTTTAAAAATAAAAAATAGGGCAAGCCTAATATGACTTGCCCTATTTTTAATGTTCTTCAAGAAATTGAATGTAGGTACGTAATGCATAACGATACACACTCAACGTATACTGCCCAATGGGCAAATTCACAGATCCATACTGTTTCATGGTATCATTAATACCCTTGTTTTCAAATGCTTTAAAAAGTGTCTCACATTTATCATTGCTATACTCTGCATCAAGGTCGCAATTTCCAATTTCACGCTGAATTGCTTTTAATCGTGAAACAATATCACTTTGAACTTTTTTGCTCTTATCAGATTTTGCAAGCCAATTTCTAAAGTCAACTTCGTTCATTACTTTTCCTCCATTGCTTTTCCAATTTGCTGTGCAATAAGTTGCAAAACATCAATTACAACGGAGTTTCCAAACTGCTTGTATGCTTGGTTCATGCTATTGCATATCTTATAGCTATCAGGATATCCCATTAATCTTGCACACTCTCTCGGATGCAATTTTCTTGCTTTACCATTAATTAAATACCCTCCTGTTTTAGCAAATATACCACCACCGTTTGCTGATAGAGTTATTGCAATACCTTTTGTACTGTAAATCCTTTCTCCCTGTCCGCCTTTGTTTACTATGCCAAGCCTGATAGATGTTTTGTTGCTATATTTGTCGTCTTTATTCCCATTATAATATGTATCGGGTCTATCCACATATAAATCTTTGACTAATTCTTCATCTTCCAACAAGAAATTTTCAACATGCTTAGTAAGCTTGAATGGTTTTGGAAATTCAAACCCATTAACATTCAAGTCATTTCTAAAACAAATCATATAAATTCTTTCTCTTTTCTGCGGCACTCCGTAATCAACCGCATTTAAAACTTTTTGAGTAAAGGTATATCCCAGTTCTTCCATTGTCGCTTTAACGACTTCAAGTGTACGGCCATCATCATGTGTTGCGAAATTTTTCACATTTTCCATAAATACTATTTTTGGTTTTTTTGCTTTAACTATTCTTGAAACATCAAAAAACAGAGTTCCCCGGCTATCTTCAAACCCACGTTGCTTGCCGCTTATCGAGAATGCTTGGCATGGGAATCCAGCACATAAAATATCATGAGATGGAATGGTATTTTCATCTACTTTGGTAATGTCACCCTCTGGCATGTCCCCAAAATTATCCTCATAAACTTTTTGCACGTGCTCATCCCATTCATTAGAATAAACACACTTTGCTCCAAGTGACTCTAATGCAATTCTAAATCCTCCTAAGCCTGCAAAAAGATCTATAAACGTATAACCCTTTAAATATTGTTTTTCTACTTCAATCATTTCTGTATGCTCCTTTTACCCGTTGATATTAATATATTATAGCGCACTGCGCTATAAAAATCAATAGGTGCAACAGATATTCCTCATTCTAATTTATTAAATAATCTTGTTAAATCGCTCTGATTGTTACAGTAATTTTATCAACTCGCCACCTCTTTGACAGTAATATCGTCAACTCAGTAGACAAAAAGTAATAATATCCACACAACCTTGCTTTTTTATGGCTTTAGATATGTTCTTACAATAAAAATTCCGTGACCTGGAACCCAATTGGAATACGAGTTCAAAATCACGGAAATCCCTTTATATCAAGCACTTTTACACTTTTATTTATCAACCCTTGACATCAATACAACCGTCTCAACGTGCCATGAGTAGATAAAAATGATGTCTTGAAGACCCACTTGTTCCTTGGCGGAGGGTGATTTGTCCATACATGATCGAAATCAAACTTTCTTGAAAAATGCCTTTATTCTGCTTTTCAAACTTAACTTATATCATGCCATTTTTATGACTTGAGTCGAAAATTGCGCTATGACTTTGATTGAATCCCAATTCCCTTTTGTATATTCAGCTGCACCGCTTGAGAGATACTCCATTAGTGATATATCCGTAACATTCTTCTTAAAAAAAGATCTAATCCGCAAGTTGAATATTCAAAGAGTGTTTCGTTAAAACGATTTATTACCTTTGCATCCAAACCATTTGCAGGGGTTCAAATACTCTCTGTACTTGCTTACTGCTTGTTTTCCTACAATAGCGACCCCAAACCACCAAACAATTTCACCCATTATAATGAATGCAGGGATTACGGCTGCTTTAAACGCAATCGATAAAGGTGCAAGAGGAGTTAACATTGCTAATCCGTAAAATACAAAGGAAAGGATAACAAGTATCAAAGCAATTCTAGTCATCATAAGACTCGGTGTCCCAGCTTTTACAACTATGCGATCTTCTTGATGAGTTGCATCTAGGTCACCGTATAGGTATTCTTTTAACATTTTTCCGTACTTCTTCATAGTAATAGCATCTGCCAATCTTGGCATTACTGAATTTACTTTTGCGAAGAATACTGTAATTCTTCCGCCCATAATCCCTATGTTTCTTTTCTTTTCATAAGTTTTTATTAACTCATCAGCTACATTTTCAACAGGTACGATTTTAATCCCCATTTTTTCCCACAATCTGTGGAAGGGCCGCTCAGCTTCAGTTTCTGTTGGACTTGGACAGAAATACGTTACTCGAATTTGCTTACCCTCAAGCTCCATTTCTCTATTTATTGATTCTATAAAAGAGTACACACCAGCTCTCGTCGCTACATCAACAGAATAGTACGGAAAAGCCATTCGTCCATCAGCAAATCCACCAATATGGAGTATTGTACTTCCTTTTTTATCTTTCAAATTATTTATCAACATTTTTGTAATCAGTATTGTTCCTAAAAGGTTAATATCAATTTGCTTTTGTACGTCTTCTAAGCTATGATCTTCAAGTGATTTTCTAACATCAAAACCTGTTGCATTAATTATTAAGTCAACTTCAGATGACCACTGTCTAATTGTTTTTGACAGTTCTTCTAGCTCAATGAAATCAGTTACATTGGAGATTGCCAAATCAACATCACCATTTAAGCTATTTTTAACGTAAATGAGCTTCTCTTCGTTTCTACCAACCAACAGTAGTTTAGCACCTTTTTCTGAAAAGGATTTAGCGAAACCTGACCCCAATCCTCCGCTTGCGCCAATTATTACAACTGATTTACCTTCTAGTTTCTTCGACATTTAATACCTCCTTAACTTCAAAATCATGTTCAATTTTAACCACTAAAGATTATTCGCTAATTGCAAAAGAACTTTCTCGATTAACTTATAATTGCTTTCATCAACAATAGTACTTTTTATCAATGTCTCTATACGATCGTATAAGGCTTCATCTCCTTCAACAATCTTCTTCCCTTTATCTGTTAAATGTAAATAATGCATTCTCTTGTCATCCACAGATTGAATTTTATTTACTAATCCCATACAGGACAACTTATTTACCATTGCAGAAATTGCAGGTTTTGTTAGATTCAATCGCTCTGCTACCTCTGAAAAATTAGGGCCATTCATATAATAAATAGTTGTTAGATAGTAATAATCCTGACTACTGAATTTTCTAACTTCTGTCTCACTGAGTTGATTATTAATATTTTTTATTGAGTGCAACCAAAGTTGGTTTGCTATAAGTGCAATCGAGTTCTTTATCATAGAATAAATCCTCCGGATTATAGTTAAAAACATTTAATTAAATGTTTTTAACTATATTAACATCAACTGACTACTCTGTCAATCGAAATCGGCAATCCTACAATTACAAGCAATCAATCTATAAATCTGAGCTACTGTAGCCAGCATACTACCTTGCTATGTAAGTGTTCTTGCCATTTGGTAGATGGCATAGACATCAATATTAATACTGCTTAGATTCATTATCTTAAAATACAACTTTCAGCATAAACATGTTCCTTCGCAGCAGACCAGAGTTTATCATCAGCTGATAATAAAAATAAAACCGGCCAGATGGATCGGACTTCTATCTTAGACTGGTATCTCTTGTAGGTGACACACTGAATAAAATCTCGATCTGTGTGTTGGGCTCACCCAATCAGTTTCTAATCAAATAATCAAGGCGACTTTGAAGCCGGTGCGACTTACACTCATGAAAGCAACTTAAAATGAATCGATCATAGGATGCACATCTACCATTACTTTTCAGACATCCAATATCTAAATCAAATCCAAATTGCTCTGGTAAGATTGGCAAGACCTCTTCTTCTTTTTCTTGTGCATCTACCTTTCCAAATCCGTGTACCACAATTATTTCTCTACCCCTTGGTAAGAAATATGGAACCAACATCATTAACCGCTCTAGCTCTTGAAGTTCTGAATCAATCTTAAAACACTTTGACATCTTTTTTTCCTCTTTCTAATTCTTGAGCATAAAAATGAGGCAATGCTCATTGGTCATTTTAATAAACCCTTAAACTTTGCCTCATAATTATTCATTACTTAAATATTCATTTGTGTTATCAAAACTAATGCAAAACCATCATTTTTATCGATTTTAACCAATGTCATCTATATTTTTGCCCTTTTTTAGGGGTCAAAAAACGTCATTTTTTCGTCTGTTTTTTGCCCAAAATTCAGGCCAAAACCACTATATGTTGTGGTCAACCGCTACTTTTTCTCGCCCGAACCACTACGCGTCATCAGAATTATCGCTTCTACGTGCCCCGAGTTGGCCTAAATGATGTCTACCGCCGAAATTTCGAACCATACGTTAGTGGAAACAGGTCAGCCGTTTTTTAGCGTTTTCGAGGTATGTGGAAACATATCAACGGGTTCGAGGTTTTAGGGAACATATCCACTAATTAAAATGATGATACGTATTATGATCGAAATTAATCTGCTCAGGATAAGGAACAAGATACCCATCCTCAACTCCCAGCATAAATTAATTGCTCTAGCCCTTCTTCGGATGTTAACATTTCAAGATTATTAAATATCTTCTCTTCGTCCCAATTCCACCACTCTAACTTTAGCAAGAATTCAACCTTTTCATCACTAAATCGCTTCTTGATAAATTTAGCTGGATTCCCACCATATATTGTGTATGCTTCAACACTTTTTACTACAGTTGAGTTAGCAGCAATAATCGCACCATCACCAATTTTAACACCTGGCATAATGGTTACATTTTGACCTATCCATACATCATTGCCAATCACTGTATCTCCCTTAAAAGGAAGCTGTTCTACTGTTGGCATGACTTTTTCCCAACCACCTGCAAAGATATTAAAGGGGTAGGTTGTTATGCCATCCATTCTATGATTTGCTCCATTCATAATGAATTTTACTCCCTCTGCTATTGCACAAAATTTGCCTATGATTAGCTTATCACCAAGAAATTCATAATGATGCTCTATATTATCATAAAATTTCTCAGGAGACTTTTTATTATCACTATAATAAGTATATTCTCCAATTTCTACATTGAGCCGTTTTGGCAAATTACTTATATAACAAACTGTTTTTATGTTTCCATTTGGATATAGTTTTTTCTTATCTGGTCCTAGCATAGGATATACCTCTCTTTCATTCTTTTATATCTTTTATAATAATTCGTTCTAGTAGATTAACTGCCCTATCTTATTTCCCTCCTCGGCAAACCATATAGCTCCATCCGTCCCAAGTACAAGACCATGTGGTTCTGACTCCGGTGTAGGAATTTGATATTCTATAATTTTTTCGTATAACGTAATCCTACCAGCTTTATTACTTCCCCACTCTGTAAACCAGAGATCTCCATCTTTACCTAAAGTAATTGCATGCGGTTTAGCATTTGCTGTCGATAGTGGATACTCAACAAATTTACCTGTTATAGTAATTTTTCCTATTTTGTTGCCTATTATTTCAACAAACCACAGAGCAACATCCTGACCTGCACAAATTCCTACTGTTCCAGATGTTGCAGTAGGAATATTTATATTTTATAATTATATTTTTAGATTTTTAGAAGAACATTTATGGCAAATTAGAACATTAAAATTACCTCCTAACGGCAGTTTGACACGATAGCAAAGCATCCTTTTCTAGTTGCTTTACAAATGCATCCTTACCGGCGCAGTAGCCTTCAATATCCTCCGGGAACCGATAAGCTAGCTTCATTTTTAATTCACCATACTCTAAAGCAATGTCAGGATGTGCACGCAGAAAGTCCCTTACTGCTATATGCCTATCTATATCTTTGCGATTACTTTGCTCAAAAATATGAACCTGGTGTGTCCTGTTATCGCCGCCTTTTCGGAAATATCTCCGTCCTTCAATACCAAACTCACCCATACACTCATATCCAATGGCTACAAATTCTTCGTTATGCTTATCAACCAAACTAATATTTGTCACTACAGGCATTATATCAATGATTGGCTTAGCGGATAACCCTTTAACTGCTGTACTACCAATATGGTAAATCTCCACCAATATATCCTTCAATATGTTCCTTATCATCTGTGATTCATTTTCATACTCTACTTCCCAAAAGGGATCGTACGGAACTACTCGTATTAACAATATTAACCCTCCAATCTCATTCTCAACGAACACTATTTAGAAAAAAGTCTTTATACTTTTTAACAATGGAGCCGCCAGCCAGAACAGACTACATTGACCGGCGACTACCTTAAATTTAATGTTTCAGATTTATTTTCTTATCGCTAATTTCATAAACCACGTCAGCCACATTATCGAGTAGCCGTTTGTCATGAGTGATAAATACTATAGTTCCAGCATACTCCTTCATTAATATTTCCAAAGCCTCTAAGCTTGGTATGTCAAGGAAGTTACTCGGTTCATCCATTAGCAGGATGTTATATCTACCCATAAGCATTTTAGCCAGCAACAATTTAATAATTTCTCCGCCGCTTAAAGCAGATAAGCTTTTTCCAATATCGTTTTGTTTAAGCCCCATTGATGCTAGAACCGAACGAATTTCTGAAACATTGTATTCACAATCCTCCTGCATAAACTCCATGACTTTCTGATTACCGTTGTACTTGTAACTATTTTGTGCAAAGTAACCTATTTTTGCCTTAGGTGAAATAGAAATTCCATCTTCATGGTTTATGATCATTTGGATTAAAGTTGTTTTTCCTGTTCCATTGGCACCAGTTAGCGCCACTTTTGCTCCTAGGGGAATTTGAAAAGATGCTTTTTCAAACAGTATCTTATCCCCAAATATTTTAGTAATTTCCGTACCGACAATAGGATATGGATTGTAGAGTGCCAATGCATCACTTTGCCTAAAACGAATCCTGCTAATATTTTCTGGAGCTTCTACATTTCCTAAGGCCGCAATCCTATGATCCAGGGACTTAGCGGCATTATGCATCTTTTTTTCCTTACTTCCTATTGATTTTTGATGAGCTAAACGCCCTCCACCTTCAGTACCTTTTTTCTTTGAAGCACCTTTTGCCTTCTGTTCTATTTTACGAGCCTGTTTTCGCTTTTCCTCCGCAGCCCTTTCCAATCGGCCACGTTCCGCAACAAATTGTTCGTATTCTGCTGCCTGGCTCTTGCGTTCTTCCTCTTTCTGGCGAAGAAAATCAGAATAGTTTCCCCAATACTCAGTGATTTTTCCATCTTTCAGTTCCCATATTTTATCTACTACCTCATCAAGAAAATATCGGTCATGGCTAATAACTAACAGTGCACCTGTAAAATATTTTAGCTGTCCAATTAGAAAATCAATTCCTTCACGGTCTAAATGACTGGTAGGTTCATCGGCTAAAATACCATGTACTTGTGCTGATAAAGCCTGTGCTATTTTAAGTCTTGTTTCTTCACCACCGCTCATGGTCTGTATATCTAATTGCTCAACACCCAGCTTGCCTACAAGTGCAAAATCTTTTTCCTCCTGCAAACTTACTTCGTCCAACTGAGGGATATAAGCAAGTTCACCCAGACGATTCATTTTACATCCTGCTGGAGTTAATTCCCCTAAAAGCACCCTGAGTAAAGTGCTTTTCCCTGCACCATTTGCTCCTACTAAACCAATACGGTCATAATCATATACTTCTAATTCATCTATATCTAAAACATCTCGCCCTGTGAATTCCACACGAATGTCTTTGGCTTTTAATATCAATTCCATCTTATTTCCTCCTGTCTATAATCGCATGCTTTCATTTGCTTGTACGCAGGGAAAACCCTACGATTTTAGCAGGAAGATTACATGAAAATAAGATACATAAATACCCCTCCAATATTATTTTAAATCTAATTTTCTAACCTCTGTTAGCATGGGGCAAACTATAGCAATGCCAATAATTAAAATACCTGATAGTAAAAACCAATGATTTACACCAATTCTATCAGCAAAGAATCCAGAAAGAATTAATCCAATTGGCATAGCAAATGACATAATACTTCCGGTCAAAGAAAATACACGTCCTAAATATTCAGGCTTAATCTTCTCCTGAAAAAGAGCTGTTTGCACACCGCTATAAAATGGCACCGAAAGCCCCATTACTGCACAGCAAGCTACAAATATAACAAATCCACTTGGAGGAAGTAATCCTGAAACGGCTAAACTGGCTCCCATTATAAAGAATGAACCTGTTATTAGTAATACACGCTTTTCAAAGTTCCCCAACCTTCCTAATAGTAGACCGCCTACTAGCATTCCAGATGCAAAAGCGATTTCGGTAATGGAAATATGCACAGGTGTTCCATTAAAGTATTCCATGCTAATTAAAGGAAATAGTGCATTAATTGGCATATACACAAACGTATATAGCGTTCCTAAGAGTAATAAGGCAAATAAGCCTTTGTTTTGTCTCAATGCGACAATTCCTTCTTTCATTTCTCTTAAGAAATTTGGTTTCAAACTTTGCACTTGATCGCCCAGCTTAGGAATACTTACAATTGCTACCGTAATAGATGCAATCACAGCGCCCAATACATCGATAGCAATAATTGCATTTAATTTCCAAGCGGAGTATAACAATGCTGCAGCCGCCGGACTAATAATATAGCTTATTGACTGCACAGACTGACTATAACCTGCGCATTTCGTAAGCTGTTCTTCTGGTACTAAAAGTGGCGTAACCGCATTGAGGGCCGGAGAATGAAAAGCCGTTCCAATGCTACGGATAAACAATACTACCATAACCATCCATACCGGTAATTCCATATACAATGCAACAATAGCTAGCATTGCCCCAGCTGCTGCGATAATTAAATCAGCACCTATCATTATCTTTTTCCTGTCATGACGATCCACTAATACACCAATGGCAGGCCCAAAGACTGCATAGGGTAAAAAACCTACTAGTGAAGCCATAGACAAGACCATCGCAGATCCTGTTTTTTCTGTAAGATAAAAAATAATCGCCATTTGCAGTGTGGCACTAGTGATTAAAGAAACCGCCTGCCCTGCCCATATAGTATAAAACTTAAGTTTCCAATTTATATATTTTTCCATCTTTATTATCTCCTGCATATTATTTTTGCTTGAATTTCTATTTTAAATAGTATTCTAGGCAATAAAAAATGCAGGTCAAAATCCACAATGTGGCTTTGGTCTGCATAACATACAATATAGAAACATTCTTTAAAAAGACATAGTTAAATAAAACTATAGTAAAATAGTTTAAATTTCACCTTAACTAATGAATGCTCAATATCGTATAAATAAGCACAACAAAAAAGCCTATCATCGGGGATAGATTCTGCCTTTTTTATTGCCAGCTTATCTTAAACGCATTGAGGCTGTCATAGTTTCGGTTCCTCCTAAATCCTTATTTGTATCAGCGATTATTATAACATAACGAATTGATATAATCAACATTTAAAAGTGGAAAAACCGCCAAAGGGTGTTTGGTTCCCTCTATTGGCGGCGGCTCAATATTCTATATCTCTTTGTCTATTTGTATTCCAATTCCGGACTTAAATTCAACTATGATGTGGTCGTCGTAAACCGTTATCTTTTCCAAGAGAGTCCTCACATAGTCTTCTTCATATTCAGTTAGCTCACAAGGCAGGTCGTTAAGGAAACGCATCAACTCATTAATTCGCTTTTTCATATCCTGTCGGGATGCCTGCTCGTTTTGAAGGGACTGCTTCTCATCGCGCAGCCTCCTAATCTCCAGACCAAGCTCATCACCGGTATTCTTAGAATTAACTGTTGCCATTAGCTCCTGCTGCATTGACTTCATCTGTTCATCAATCGCTGCAATCTGATTTGAGGTGACTTCCCCAAGGCTACTCTCGATATTCTCTCGTAAAAGTGGTAGGATTGCTTCCTTTTCACGGAACGCTTCGTTTATAGCTTTGATAACTACCTCCTGAAGCAATTTCTCGTGAACAGTTCTTGCCGGGCAATCAGGGCCGTCTTTTTCAACCCTGCTGACACAGCGCCAAACTGTGGACTTACACCCACGATTGTTCCATTTAATTCTGCGGAAGATGTCGCCACAGTATGCGCAGAAAACTATTCCAGATAAAGCGTAACGGCCACTATAGATTCGTTTGCGCTTTGTGGTGCCTTTGGTAAGATTTGCGCGTCTTGCGATTTCCTCCTGTACCTTTAGGAAGATATCCTTTGGAATAATTGCTTCATGGCTGTCCTCTACATAATACTTAGGAACTTGACCCTTATTAGCTTCACGCTTCTTTTCAAGAATATCCACCGTATAGGTTTTCTGGAGCAAAGCGTCTCCGATGTACTTCTCGTTTGTGAGTATCTGCTTTATATTGCTTTCATGCCATTTTGCATTACCTGCACCGTTTAGAATTCCATCTGCTTCAAGCGACCTTTTTATCTGCAAGAAGCTCTTTCCACTAAGATACTCCCTATAGATGCGCTTCACGACTTTAGCTTGCTCTGGATCAATGATGAGATGCCCCTCTTCATCTTTGGTATACCCCAAGAACCAGTTGTGGTTGACCTGAACTTTTCCTTGCTGGTATCGGAACTGCAATCCAAGACGAACGTTGGCCGACAATGACTCACTTTCCTGCTGCGCAAGAGAAGCCATAATTGTCATGAGCACTTCACCCTTAGCATCGAGCGTGTTGATATTTTCCTTTTCAAAGTAAACGCCGATATTCTTATTCTTCAGGGCTCTGGTGTAATTAAGGCAATCGACCGTATTTCTTGCAAATCGGCTGATGGACTTGGTAATAACCATATCTATCTTGCCATCATTACAGTCGTTAATCATTCGCTGGAACTCATCACGCTTCTTAATATTCATTCCAGAGATACCGTCATCGGCATATATTCCTGCAAGCACCCAATCCGGATGACTATTGATAAATGAAGTATAATGCGCAATCTGTGTTTCGTAGCTGGTTTCCTGCTCATCACTATCAGTGGAAACTCGGCAATAAGCAGCTACTCGTGTTTTCTGGACTTTATCGGTTGTTTTCTGTGTACCGATTGTTTTCTTTGCTGGAATAACCGTAACATTGCTGGCTAAGGAAATCATACATCCACCTCACTTTCTATCAAGCTGTAGACGTATTCTGCCTGTTTAAAAGGATCATCATATTTCATTTGCACACTTGGCATTCTAAAACCTTTAGCAACCTTGTTCTCTTTGGCTGGCTTATCATCAAATACTCTTCCAAGCTTAACCTGTCGTTTGACACGCTCGGCTTCTGCAGCTTCAAAGGTCTCATTATCAATAATCCCCGGATAATAGTCGTCTCCGAGGTAATGCTTATTTTGCATCATCTTCTTTGCACCTGTGTGGTAAAGCTTAAGTCCGGCGGCTTCTGCTGCTGGCACGTAGGCAAGGCCAGAGAGGTATGCTTTGTAGAGCTTCTTTACTTTCTCTGCTTTTTCTTCATCAATAACTGCTTTACCATTTTCAATTCTGTATCCGTATGGGACATGACTCATATTCTCACAACCTTTCCTTAAGGGTTAAACCGCACTTTAGTGCGAAGCCTATTTCACTTCTGTTGTAAACAGTGATGCGGTCAACATGTGCCTCAAAGGCATCTGCATCAAATTCTGTAAGTTCTGTACTATTGTTTATATACTTTAAGAGCCTGCTTACTGCTTCCGCATTCTCAAGCTCACCATTTACTGAGCGGTACAATACTTCCTTTTCATTTCTTAATTCCTCTGCTTCAGCTAAGAGCTCACTGTTCTGCTTGGCATAAAGTGCAGGCTCGATGTACTGCTTTGAAAGAAGGTTTGTAAGGACCTGCCTTCGGTCAAAGTTCTGTTCCAAAGCCGTCTCAAGCTCGTTAATTCGAGCAAGTGCATTAGCTTGGTCAATGCTTTTAAGGCTATTAAGGAAAGGCTGTAAAAGAACCTTTTTGCTAAAAATTAGCTTGTTCATCATATTTACAAAAGCAACCTCAAAATCCATCTCTCTGATAAAAAGCTGGCCGCACTTATTCTTCTCCTTCAGGTGAGTATTGCAGGTGTAAGCATAATATTTTACCTTACAGGCAGTATGTGTTCTTCTTTTCCAAGTAGCGCTACATTCGCCGCATATTATTTTTCCTGAGAATGGGTAACGGCTCAGGTACTTCTCATCATCCGCTACAATATTCTTTTCTTTAGCACGCTGGACAATAAGTGTCTGCGTTGCTTCGAATTCTTCATTGCTAATTATTGCTTCATGATGATCTTTAACATAGTACTGTGGCTTTTCACCCCGATTTGAATGTCTATCAAATTGTGAATCCGTGAATGTTTTCTGAAAGAGAGCATCGCCTGTATACTTCTCATTCTTCAGGATTTCTTTAACTGTCGTGGAGCTCCATTTGCCGCCTCGCTTTGTCGGTACCTTTTTTTCTCTAAGTGCTTTTGCTATTTTATAGCTGCCTTTTCCAGAAAGGCATTCTCTAAAAATAAACCTGACAATCTCTGCTTCTTCTTCATCAATAACCATCTTGCCATTTACGTTCTTATATCCGTATGGCGGATATCCAATTTTGAAGGTGCCGTTTTGGAACCTTTTCTGAATGGCCCATGACTCATTCTCAGCAATGGAAACTGATTCACTCTCTGCAAGGCTACTAAAAATCGTAAGCAGCAGCTCGCTCTCCATGTCACCGGTGTTGATGTTTTCCTTCTCAAAATAAATAAATACCTTAAGCTTTATAAGCTTTCTAACTGCCTCAAGGCACTCTGTTGTGTTTCTAGCAAAGCGGCTAATGGATTTAATAATGATGAAGTCAATCAATCCTTTCTCACAATCGGAAAGCATCTTCATAAGACCATCTCGCTTTGCCATGTTTGTACCGGAGAGTCCTTCATCGTAATAAAGGCCAACGTACTTCCAATTTGGATTGCTTTTGATATACGCTTCATAGTGTCGTTTTTGAGCTTCCAAACTGACGAGCTGTTCACGACTATCTGTTGAAACACGAGCATAGGCAGCAACACGCAGTTTTTTAGGTGCCTTCTGCAGCTTCTCATTTGCTTCAATCTTTGTTATCCGTTTCATTGTCTCAACCTCCTTTCTCGCAGTACTATACATCACTCTAAAAGCCTTATTTATCAAGTCTTTTAGGACATAATCTCTGCTAAAAATGGAGAGAACGTTTCACGGTTTTTGACCATTATCTTGTCAAATTCACTCTGGCTAATAAGCCCCTTTTCTAAGAGCTTCTTTGTAAGTTTTTCTGCAACCAAATAATCGTGCTCGTTCTTAAGGGAAGCCTCTGTAGGCTTTTCCGCTACATACTTTATGGAATCAACGGCTTCTAATTTTGTTAATTTCATTTTCTCGACCTCTTTCCGAGGGAACATATCAATCAATACCCTCTAACAGTCCCAGGACAGAAATCAGCCGAATGAACGAAAAAAGCAAAAAAATAATGCCTACCGAAAGACGAATCTCTCGATAGGCATTAAATTAATTGTTATTCGCTGTATTTAATAAAGGCATCGGTGAACCCAGCTGCTTTGACCTTGCTGAGCATGGTCTCTGCATTTGTCTTAATAGAAAAGGCTCCAATCTGGACGCGGTAGTATTTCTTGGGTGCAGCCGTCTCGACCGGATCAGCAGAGGCAAGACCGGATTTTACATCGGAGCGGAAGGTATCCATCGACTTGCCATGTTTAGGAAACCAATGCATTACATCACCATGATTGCTGGCGATGCCTTGCTTATATCCTTCGCTATGGCAAATAATATCTTTTTCAGTTAGACCAAACTCCTTACATAGATAGACACAAAGTTCAACGGCCTCCCGGTACACCTTGTTGAAATAGGTGCTGTCCGAAAGACCATCCTCGCAAATCTCAAAGCCAATATGTGTGTCGTTTGCTTTTCCTCCGGCGTGCCAGCCTCGGTGGTTCCATGGCAAAGTCTGATATGTGGCGATTGTTCCATCTGCCAGCTTACCGATGAAGGCATGAATGCATACCTGACGACCGCCGGGCTTTTCTTGATTCCAATGATTGTTGTATTGGTTCTTTCCGAGCAAGCCATCATCCGGGCCAACATAGCGCTTCAACCATGGGTTATCTGCCCCGGTAGAGTGTACCATGATTCCTTTTGGTTTAATGGTACGGGCTGCCTTGTAGCAGGCGTTGTTGGTTAATATAAGCTTATGCAGTTTCATTTATTTATCCTCCTTGTTTAGCTGCCCTAAGACCGCTTTTAACTTTTCTGGAATAGGGAGCCCAATCCTGGCAGCATTCTCAATAATGCTGATCCCTTCATTAGACAAATAAAAGAAAATGACGGCGGTTCGCACGACACTGCCCGTTTGAATAAGGTGGGAATCGATGATATGGGCAATGGCTACAAGTGAGAAAATCAGCACTTTTTTGAAAATTCCCCGGAAGCCCACTTCACTTGAGAGCTTTCTCTCAAGAACAGCCACCATTATGCCTGTGAGATAGTCAATCACGACAAAAGCGATCAGCGCATAGAGAAATCCGTCAAGTCCTCCCAAGAAATATCCAACAGCTCCGCCAATCGCGGCGACAATGATTTGTACTGTATTAATAATGTCCTTCATGTATCCATCCTCCTTTGTTTCAAATAAAAATAGAGCCCTTGGGCTCATAAAAATTCTTTGATTTACTTTGAGATTAGTTCTTTCTTTAGCCTTTCTATTTCAAATTCCAAGGCTTCAATTTTCTCCTCCGTTGCCAGCATGGTAGTAGGCTCCGGCTCCTTGATCCTTTCATCTACTTCAGACCATTTGTTCATCGTTTCTCCTGTTGGGATGAATACTTGTTTCGTTCTTGCGATCTCTGCGCCTCCCGCTATCAAAACAAGCTCCTTACCGGTATCTGCTTCTAATTCATAGCCATAGTCTAATTCACGTTTGACCATCGTCACTCCTCCTTAACAGTATACTTCGACTTCATAGGTGACAGTCATGCCATACCCAGGAGGCCGGTCCGGCGCGTCATTGGGCAGCTTGTATGCTGCAATGGCAATGGCAGCGCAGGGGAAATTATTTGTTCCGTTATAAACATCCATCGGGTATTCCACAAGAGCTCCAAACTCACTTCCTATAAGGGGCGAACCTCCATACCCGTTATACCATTTATAGTTGCCCCAGTATCCCAATCTTCCTGCCAGTTCATCCGTTGACATATCAAATATAATACCGCTTTGCCCGTAGCGTGTATCAGAAGCGGCATGAGCCAGATACTTGCCGGAGCAGCCTACCGAGGAAAAATTGGTGTAACCTCCGATATCCAAGATATCCGAAGTATTTACTGTAAAAACCACAGGCACCGTATTACTGGCAAAGTTGCTTTTTATAATCGTGTTATAAGAAACGATGGCATAGGCGCAATTGCCATATACATAGAAATTCTCACTTCTGTTGTCATTGGAGGTGGGATAGATATTAAGCAGATTTCCAAAGGTCCCATCTGAGAATTCATACATGCTTCGATTTGCAGGAGTTGTTCCATCAAATTTTCGAACGTACAATCGCCCATTAATCTGATTGCAACCAATCTTAACATTCACCGTCCCTACAATGGAGCTTATATCAATCGTTGTCGCGATCCTGCTTTTTAGATGGCGTTTCGTCACAACGCCTGAAGCAATGGAATAGAAATTGGTTCCATCGGATGCCCCCGCCGTGGAGGGTGTTCCGTAATTATTCCAGTTCGTATTGGATTTTCTGACAAAAAAAGTCCGCCTTGGGTTATCATACTGTTCCGTTAATCCGATGGACTTGACCGGGGAAGGAACCTGCAGGGGAGTAAAGTCAAAGGCAAGCTTTGAGGATACTCCTGATGCACTTACGGACTGCAAAAAACTATAGGTAGTGTTCCAGGCACCTTTAAATGTTCCAGAACCCAAAGCACCAATTGCGCCGTATCCAACGGGGTTCCCCAAAAGATACGGAAAGCCGGCATCAATCTCTCTGGTGCTGTCCGTCATGACTAGTCTGACCGATCCGAGCATTTCCCACCAAGCTGGATGCTGAAACCAGGCATCGGCAAACACATGGTTTTTCCCTTTGATCTGTTCTTTCACCTTGTGGTTAATGGGATCGGTATAGTTGATGCATACTCTACCTTCTGCTCCATAAGGTCTCAGGTTTTTTATATGGATAATTTCCTTCATGAATTGTCCTCCTAAACACCCCAGTAGGATATGTCTGGTGTTTCACTCGTAGTTAAGCTATCGTCGACAATGATTGCAGCCCCCTCCCTGACCGAAGTATCAAGATAATCTTGATAGTAAACGATGGGAGCTTCTAAAGTCCCTCGCCGGCTTGGGATAAGTAGGGCTGCGGTTTCATATGCATAGGCTTTCCTAATGATTGAGGCTAAGCCTGCCACATAAAACATGACTGAAAAGGCTGGGACAAAACTCTTATTGGCAAAGACCAACAAGGATGACTTTTTATTGATTACCGTTACTCCTTTTGTCTTGTCCGAAATATTGCAGAAAACTTTATATACACTGTCGGACACCTTCTCAAAGTTTAAAAGTTCTATTCCCTCACTGTCATAAATGATTAGACTCTCCTTTAGCATTCCAACAGAAAAGGTTTCAATTGGTAGCTTAAAGTCGATGTAGAAATAGCTATAAATGCCAATATCATTCCAGATGTTTGGCCTATAGAACTGGCCGCTTCTAGTCAATCCTTTCGTTGCCATGCCGCATATAAATCCGTTATCAAAATCAATGCTACTCATTTCTTCACTTCCTTTAATGCCAGGTAACTGGGATGCTGACATTGTCATCTGTTGTCAGTGATGTTATTTTGCCGCTTCCATCCTTGGTCCAGGTCCATGCATAGGTTATTCCTGAATATTTTGCGGAGAAGCCGGTGGAATAAAAATCAAGCTGTTCAAGGTCATATGGTGTTATAAATACACCATCATCGCTGAGTTTGATCTGTCTTAATGTTCCATCCTGAGAATCGTAATAATTGATCTCATAACCGAAAGCCGACTTATAGATATAAGTTTTGCCCCAGTCCGGGTGCTCCTCCGGGTAGGAGCCAAGCCCTACTATTTCTGCCGGTGTATACAGACCGTCTCGCATTTCAAAGCCAATCTGACGTTTGATGAATTCTGTGTACTTATAGATTGTGATGGGATAATTCGTAGCTTCAGTGGTTGGGTTTTTAAATGTATCGTCCTCCCAATAAAGCTGCCCGCCGTCCCTGTTATACACATACTCTGTTTCTATACCATCCGTAGTTGCGGTGATGAATTGCAGCCATTGGTCATAGATCCTGATGTAATTTACATCCGTTGTGTCCTCGGCTAGGTACTTGGCAATTTTATCGTGGGTTTGCAGTTCATCAACAGTCAGTTCTGCAATATTGGCTTTCTCCGCATAAAGGTTCGGCGTAATAAGGGATTGCAAGGCGGTAATTGTATCAGCTGATAAATCACCATCAAAGATATACTTCGCTGCAATCGGATCGAAGTAAAGCTTATTGATCCAGTTGTCCCCACTGCCATCACCTGACTGAAGAGCAAAGGTATCCGAGTTGAATATACCCCTAGCCATGTTGTCATTTCGGATGCTTTCAAAGCCAAGTTCAGGACTGATCCTTATCCCATGATAAAGCTTATCCTTGACCACAGTGTCCCGCTGTATCTTCGTTACCGTATCCGTGAAAAGCTCGATATGGTTTGCTATCTCAAGCGAGGTGTTGATCGACCGGATCGGATTGTAGATTCGTTTAATCACCTTATTGGCCACATCAAGTCCCATTACCTCATCAACTATCCGGATAGTATCGCCTTCTTCAATAGTTTCAAGGTTTTCAAACCCAGCAAAGCCCAGATGGCTTTTTAGCTCAATAATATCCACGGAATAACAGGTCAAGTTATTTCGCCTGTCAAATATCTTTTTAACCCCTGTAATGTTCTTTCCAAACCGAGCTACAAATCCTCGGTCCTGGCCGATGGTGTTTTTTAGGTTGATCTTAAAGCCGTCAAAGTCGATTTCAGCAGGAATAGTATTAGCAAGAAGCTGCACCAGTCCCAGTTTATTTGTCTCCTCGTGTACAGCAAAGGTGATCACATCTGTCTTATCTACGACTCCCGGCAAAAGCTCAGTGCCAGATAGGATATCCGATAAAATCTGCGCCGGTGTCCCATCAAAGGTATAGTAGGGCACATCATGGCTGATCAGCCGGTAGCTTACATGTTCGCATTCCATTTGGTAAGTTAGGATATCGGAATGCTGCTTCTCAATATATACGATATCAAAGAGGTATCCATCGGCCATCACATAGACTTCATCCTGAAAATATTCACTTTTCAGGTCGGCTTCCAGCGCCTCAAACTTTAAGGTAAACTCCCCATTGATCTGCCGGGATATGCTGATGCTATCATTTATGATAATGTCATCCAGAAGTGCCAGCCTTTTGTTAGTGCTTTTCCCATACAGTTCTATCAAAGCCGTCACCCCCTAAAGATACGTGTCATTAAATTGGACGGATATATTGGAAACAGTACCGGTTACAGAGATATTGTTGAGCCCAGGAGCCAGTTTGATAAAGCCTCCAGAGTGAATGTGCATTCGATTCTCTACGAGGTCGGTATAAACAAGCATTCGCTTACTATCAAGATTAACTTTTTCAGTCATGCCAGCCAGTATAAAGGACTGGTCTCCGCAGGAAACCGCAACATTTCCAGTTCCGATAACCGATATGACGGTTTCCGCATTCGCAGTTCCGTTATGGGTAATAGAAAGCGAAGTGGGATTATCCGTTGAAATCGTCTGCAGACTTCCATATTGAAAGGGCTCAACCTCGAAAACAAGGTTAAACTCATCAACCACCTGCGAAATGGAAAGGGAAATATCGCTGACCACCCGGTCCACTTTGTAAACCTTATTCTTTTCATGATCAAGGACTAGGTCACCTGTGCCGGAAAGCCAGGCTGCAACTTCTCTGGCTTTAATCCTTCTTTGCGGTATATTTCCCTTTGATAAGGCACATTTGAACTCCAATACCTTGTTCTCAAATCCATTCTCAAACACATAGCTGCCATCCCGGCCGGGTATACTTACTCGGTGCATCTTTGTTGCCGCCAGAAGTGGATTGTTCACTGTTCTCACTACCAATCCAGTGAATTCACTTGAATGGGTGCCTCGAAATCGAAAACCTAACATTATATTGCATACCCCCTATCCGTTCTACGCTGGAGCAGGTAAAGCTCGCGAGCGATGTTTTTGATGTCGTCATTGTTTCTGACTACCATGCTTGCAATATTAAAATTATTGGTAGCCACCCCGGTTCCTCTGTTCTTAAGACTGTTTGCCCAATTAACATCAAAATCAGTTGGGATAGCATTCTGGATATCCTCTGAAACCTTGTTCATCGATTTATCAAAACCTTGCCCTAGACCGATGGCCATATTGTCACCGATGCTAGCAAAAACGGTAGAAGGGGAGTGGATACCAAGCAGGCCCTTAACGTTTTTGACGATACCTCCAACGAAATCACTCACTTTACTCCTAATCCAGCTCGTCATGGAATTGATGCCATTCCAAAGGCCTTGGACAATATTCTTGCCTATTTCGACTATTGAACCAGCGGCTTTTCCAATGCCCGTAACGATGGCAGAAACAATCTGTGGCAAGTTTACGACCAGCTGAGGAATTGCTCTAATGAGCCCTGCTGCAAGCTGCACAGTAAGCGTCATACCCATGCTAATAATGGCAGGGAGGTTCTCTGTAATAAAATTTGTGATGCTTGAGATGATCTGGGGCAGTGCCTCAATCAACTGAGGTAGAGCATTTAGCAGACCTTCCGCCAGACCTTTTATGATAGCAAAGGCTGCCTCAAGGATTTCATCCATGCTATTAAGCAGCCCCTGCACAATGGTGACAATGGCCTCCACCGCCGCCGGAATGAGTTCAGGAAGCGCGAGTCCGATGCCTTCTACGAGTGCTGTTACCAATTGCACTGCTGCATCAAAAAGTTGAGGAAGGTTGTCAATGAGGGCATTTACAATTGTCATAACGGCAGCTACTGTCGCAGGGATGAGTTCAGGCAAAAGACTTAGGAGCGTTTCCAGCACCTGAGTAAACAATTCCGTGACAGTATCAAGAAGCGCAGGAAGCAAATCACCGATTGCCGATAAAATGGCATCCATTGCTGTAGGGAGGGCAACCACTATGTTCTCAATCACAGGCACGATGTTTTTAACTACCGCTTCAAAAGCCTCAACAAGATTCTGCGTCAGATTCGTCATATCGGCATTAGCGTTACCAAGTCCCGCTGTAAAAGAACCAAGTGCGGCCTGCATTAGTCCGATGGAACCGGATATGGTCTGGGTTGATTCTTTTGCGAAGTTCCCGGCATATTGTTGGGTATTCTCAAAAAACATCTGCATGGCCACTTCAGCTTTTTCCGCTTGCGTGGCAGTATTCCAAGTGAAGTCCAGACCCTTAGCGAGGGCATATGCTTCAATGTTAGTAGCATTCATGGCAACACCCAGATTGTCCATCATGGTAAAATTGCCCTTAGCAGCTCCCGTGACTGCCTCCATGGCCATCGACATATCAATTCCCATGACAGATGCCATGTCTGCGGATCTTTGCATTGCTTTCTCAGTTAGTTCCAGGGACTTTTGCTGTTCGATACCGGAGCCTTGAAACAGAGCACCCATCTTATTGGCGGTGGCCAGGTAATCGCTTTGGGAAAGACCGAGATTTTTATATGCTTCTTCACCTGTCTTTTGGATGGAATCAGCATACTTTCCAAAGACCGCCTCTGATCCGCCAAGGTTCTGCTCCAGTTCACCGAATTGCTCGATAACCTCTTTTCCCAGTTTAAAAGCAGCAACTCCTGCGGCAACGGAGGCGGCGCCCATCGATGCGCCGACACCCTTGAGGACACCGCCCAGTTTATCAAACTTACCGCTGGCATCGTCAGCACTTTTAGCTGAATCCTGAAGTTCATCGCCGAGTTTGTCTGCACTATCTGCCGATTGCTCTAATTCACGCTCCATACCGTTGAGTTCAGCTTTAGCGTTGTTAAGCTGAATTGCCCAGTTTTGGGTACGGCGGTCATTTTCGCCAAACGATGAGGATGCATTCTCAAGTGCTTTACGCAAGGTTTCGATTTTGTCCTTCTGAGCATCGATTTGCTTGGTGAGCACCTCATTCTTGGAGGTGAGGGACTGGACGCTATTTTCGTTTTTGCCAAATTCGGACTCGACTAGCTTCATTTCAGAGCCGAGCACCTTGAAAGACTGATTGATATCAGAAAGGGCCCTTTTGAACTCTTTTTCACCCTCGACGCCTATTTTTAGACCGAAGTTATCTGCCATGTTCCCATCACCTCCTTAAATGCCGTTTGGTATGATTTCATCGATGTAATACTCACGGGCTGCCTTAGCAAGTCCGTTGAACTGCTTGTATATCTCCCACTGGTCGAGCAAATGCCCGATTGGCATCAGCCAAACTTCCTGCTCAGACCGATGAAGGAGGGATACACCATAAAATATTAGTCGGGCAAACAACTCATCGTCGCTTACCCGACCTGTGCGTTTTTTGATGGTTCATCCTCGCTTTCAACATGGCGCTTCGTTCCTTTATACATGGCGTCCATGATGGCGTTTTTATACTCCGCGAGCTCGAAGGGAGAGGTGAGAAGCTCAACGGTATCTTCAGTAAGCAGATCCCGCTTTTTTGAAGGATTCTGCAAGTTGTGGACCAGTACCGATTGATTGGCCAGAAGAGTGATAAGCCAAACAACCTCATCTAGTGCTAGCTCAAAGTTCTCCGTTTTCATGAGCTTTTCGCCCAAATTAGAAAGACCGCCATATCTCTTGGCGATCTCCTTCGTTGCTTTGGTCGTCAGGAGCATTTCATATTCCTGGCTACCTATTTCAATGATTGCACTTCTTTCATTATCCATCGTTATACCCTCCATTACGGTGTGACCGTGAATACAGGTTCATAAACCTGCGTGTACCAGCCGGTGATAACGGATGCCGGAACGCTCACGTCGTCCTCGTTGACTTCTGATTTCCACGGATGCTTGCCGTTGCCATCAAGCTTATTTCTTCGCACCACAGTTCCTTCGATGGTCGGGGTGGAAAAGGTGATGCTGTCGCCCTTGGTGGCGAGGTTGGTTGCCGGGATGCCAAAGACAACACGGTAAAGCCAGAAGTATCTGTAATTGCCGTTTGATTTCTTAGCCCTGAACCCAACAGCCACAGGGGAACCGCCATCCTCACTGCCGGAAACCACGACATGGTTGTCGTCAAGCTTTGCTCCGGTCAAATCCCCAGCCGCCAGCGCACCGATATCGTCAATTCCAAGGGAAAGGGTCCCGCTCTTGAATTCCTTCACAATTTCAGCAGGTCCATCATCGGCATATAATGTTGCTTCCGCAAGCTCTACGGACAAGTCTGCCTTCATCGCTTTTGCAAGTTGGATGGGCGTGCCGTAGGTTTCATTTCCGCTCAAGTCCTCTGTGATTTTGGCGTAATACAGTTTATCTAATCCGATAGTCGCCATTTGTTAATCCTCCAATTCGTAGTTTTTCGCCACATCAATGGCGTAATGGAAATAGCCGGTGTCATCCTCGTGTCCGATGTACCGGCGGTCGGTTATGATGAAATCCGCTTCCAGAAGGAGTCGGACAATTAGGTTTTTGAGAGTCGTATAGCTTCCCTTGTCAAACAGGGATATCCGCGCCTCCTGGATTTCATGCCGTGGTTTATCGTCGGTAAAAAGCTCGAACGTATCAACCATCGGCGTGATCACAGCATATCTATCTGGTGCTGGCTCAGAAAACACGCCTGTCTCCAAAGGAACGAGGGGTGAGATGATGGTGTTCAGTTCACTGAGAAGGCTCATAATTTCTCAACCTCCTCCTCAAACGTCGCAATCATCGCGTCCACACAGGCCTTTTTACTTACTGTTTTCGCAGGCTTCAGAAAAGGTTTAGGAGACTGTCCATGTTTGCCGTATTCCAAAACACCTGCAACCATAGCGTTACTTTTGCCATCCTTTCGAGGTTCAGAAAAACCGACCTTGACGTTGAAATTTCCTTCTTTGTCTTGTCTGGCAGAGGAGACGCCAAGGGCTGAAACGAGCTCACCAGTGGATTTGCTATCTTCCTTTGTGCCATTTCCAATAACACTCTGGAGATTACTTTTCACTCTAGCGCAGGCAACCTCGCCGCCTGCTTTCAGTATGCGGGGAATGATTTCATCCGTTTTCTCGCCAAGCCTTGAGAGTTTCATCAGGAAGTCGTCCGGCATTTTTAATGTTGCTTTAGCCACTGGGTTTCACCTCCTTGGCAAGAACCTCAATATACATGCCGCGTCCCTTGACATCCTCTACCGAGGTGATTTCAAAACGCCCATTTTTGTTCACTACAACCATCGAAGTTGTGACAATTACATTCGGGATGCGGCGAAAACGGAAAAGGTCGGTGGCTTCAGAGAAGCTGGCTCTGTTTGCCCATTTCTCGTTGCCGTGCCGACCCTCCCGATACGCTTTGACAGAGGCTATGGTGTTGTCGACTTCCGTCCTGAAACCCTCCTGATCTTTGGTGGTCACTTTTTCCACGATGTCGATGAATGTATTCATCTTTCCATAGCTCATAATCACACCTTCCAATCTCGGTCCAGCCGGAGTAAAAGGTTGACGGTATTCCACACTTGCTGTCCAGCCTGGACATTGTCCGCAAAAAAGCCGCCCGTGCTGCCATCCCTTGATTCGTAGAAGTGTGACGACAGCATGATGATGGCTTGCTCAGTTGTGGCTGGCATTGTGGTTTCGGCATAGGCACCTTCGGGAAGATGCTGGTAGCTCTCGGCATAGCTGATGGCAGCGGTTACGTACAGCTGCAGAAGTTCATCGTCTACCGAGTGTTCTAAAATGAGATTTGCTTTGACTTTTTCAAGCAGTGTCATACCGTCACCATCCTTTCATCAACCTTATGCGTCCGGTGCCATCAAGCCAGCAGTCTTTAGTTTGACCAGCAGTGCGTTAAAATCAACAACAAGTCCGGCAATAGTTGTAGCGGTTGAGTCTGCCTGGTTTTCGGCTATGGACGGCTCTGGCACACTGGGATAAGTTTGAACATAAAGGATTCCATCCGTTCCGACTTTTGCAGGAACGGTATCCGTTTCCGTTTTAGTAGCTGCCTTGATCCCACCCAGCGTGGTTTCAGTAGCGATGGACACGGAAGCAGAAGGAAGCCCCGTTACCGAGGCTCCCTCCAAGATTTCCAGTGTGCCACCGATGACGGTTTTCTCGCCGCCCTGTTCGGTATAGTTCTTTGCGTTATATTCGCTCATTATCTCGTCCTCCTTTTAGGCGTGCTGCTTCAGGAGCTTAATGCCCTCTGGCAGCACGGTCTTAGCGTCCACACGCTGGAAAGCGTAGAAGCCAGTCTGAAGGTTGGCGATGTGCAGTTCATCCGCACGGCGCACGGTTCTGCCGCTTCGGTCGGCAATCCAGTAGTTCTGGAAGTCACCGAAAGCGACGGTGTAGGCGCTTGCCGCGATGGTCGGCGCATACTGTGAGACATATACCGGGAAACCAAGCAGTCTGTCGGGCTGACCTGCCTGCAGCGACGGCTGCCACATATAGGCACCGTTACCATCCTTCAGCTTTCGGATACCCGCGAGGGTAGCGCTGCTCAAAATAAACGCTGCATTTTTCTTGTAGCCGTCCTTGAGTGAATACGTCAGGTCAATGAGTTCATCCGCCTTGATATCCGCTGCCGTTGCAGTGGTCACGCCGACGTTGCCGCCGTTCGCGGTGAAAATACCAGTTGGCTGGCCGCTACCGGTGCCGATGCAGAAAGCCTGCTCTTCTTTTGCCGCAAAAGCGCGAGCAAAATTGTCGATGAGGTAAGCTTCCAGATCGAACATGGAGTCCTGAAGCAGTTCCTCCGACACCAGTGCTGCCGCACGGAGCGTAAATGCGTCAAGTGAGAGCTGATTGAAGGTGGGCGTGCTGGGCGTAAATACGCCGCTTTCTGCCACCCAGTCGGCGGATACATCCGTCAGTGCGACGTTAATCCTGTGTGGTGCCGCGGTCGTGATGACCTTGGCCAGAGAACGAATGACATTCTCACGGGCAAGCGCCTGGACGAGTGCACTATCAAATTCCACAGGAACGAGATAGCCTCCGGTGGATGAAGTGCCTTGCTCCATAACATTGTGAATAGGACGCTTACCGCGCACGAGGTTCAAGAAATCCTCACGGTATTCGGCGGTTGCTCTGACAATGACTGGCTTACCGTTTTGTGCGTTGGGCTTTCCCGTAATGGGCAAGCTTGTCGGCTGCGCCATTGCCGCGTCTCTTGCTACACGGTCTTCCTCAATGGAAATCTGATGTGCCATCGAGTCCACATCCGCGAGCATTTTGTCATAGGTTGCGTTGTCTTCAGGAGAAAGGACACCTTCCTTTGCTCGCGTGTCGAGAAAAGCTTTCGCTGCGTCCCATGCTTTTGCGCGTCTTTCGCGCATTTCCAGTACCTTTTTCATAATCAATTCCTCCATTAAATGTATTTGCGGGCTTGCAGTTTCTGCATAGCCGCTTCGATGGAAACGCCAGTCGGCGCCTCCTGCTTCTGTTCTTCCGCCTTAGCAGCGGGTTGCGAGATGAGTTTATTCATTAGCGAATTGGTCACCGCCCTGCGGCTAAACGCAAAGACCACATCTTCGGTTTGGCCGCGCTTAGCATCCTCCAAGACACCGTCAGCGAAGCCCAGCTCGATTGCCTTGTTCGCGTTCATCCACGTTTCACCGTCCATGAGATGCGAGATTTTCGCCCTCGACTGGCCGGTCTTGATTTCATAGGCGTTGATGATGGATTCTTTCACTTCGTCTAGCATGGCGATGGCTTTCTGCATTTCCTCGGTATCGCCAATAGCGACGGACATCGGGTTGTGGATCATGAGCAGTGCTGTTGGCGCCATGAGCACCTCGGTTCCCGCCATAGCGATGACTGATGCCGCGCTTGCCGCCAGACCGTCAATTTTTACGGTGACATTTCCGGGATAATCCATGAGCATGGCGTAGATTTGTGAAGCCGCTACACAGTCCCCGCCAGGCGAGTTGATCCACATGACGATGTCACCGCTGCCGGAAAGCAGCTCATCCTTGAACATTCGTGGCGTGATCTCATCACCCCACCAGCTTTCGTCCGCAATGGTACCGTCGAGGTATAGGGTGCGGACGCCCAGTGCCTCGTCATTTCCCCAGTTCCAGAAGTGCTTATCACGCACCCTGCCGAGGGACTTGTTTGGACTTGCTGCCCGTTTTGGTTGGTCCATCTGAGGTTTCCTCCGTTTCTGTTGTATTTCTATTTGCAAACGCACCTGCGTCCTGCAATTTGGTCATTGCTCCATTAATGAGGTACAAATCCCCGCCAAGCTCCACTGGTATTCGGTCGAGGTTCTCAAGCTGCCGGATGTCGTTTGCGCTCATCCAGCCGTTTTGCCGAGCCGTAGCATAGCCGGTCATACGACTGGCATAGTCGCCACGAAGCAGTCCGTCCACATTGAATTTGGTATAAACATTGCGTTTTTCGCTTTCGAGTAGCAGCGACTTGTTCATCGCCTGTTCCCAGCGGATAACCCAGGGATCGAGTGTGTATTTCACGAATTCCAGCGACTGCTGCTCGATGTTGGAAAACGAGGATTTCTCCAAGTCAGCCAGCATATGCGGCGGCACCCTGAAAATACGGGCGATTTCATTGATCTGAAACTTACGAGTTTCTAAAAACTGTGCCTGCTCGGGAGAGATGGCAATCGGCGTATATTTGAGCCCTTCCTCCAGCACCGCGATTTTGTTGCTGTTAGCGCTGCCGCCAAACGTGGACTGCCAGCTTTGTCGAATGCGCTCCGGGTCTTTTATCGTGCCGGGGTGCTCGAGGACGCCGCTTGGCGCAGCGCCGTTGGCAAAGAATTTTGCTCCGTATTCCTCGGCGGCAATGGCAAGCCCTACGGCATTTTTCGCCATCGTAATCGGCGAGTACCCCACAAGACCGTCGAAGCCCAGACCGAGAATGTGGAGCACATCGCTGGGTGCGAGAATCACATCGCTTTGCTTGTTTTTGCCAACTTCCGGTGCGTCGTCAATGTTTCTCCGGTATCGGTAATACAGTCGTCCCTGTGAATCTCTGTCCACATTCATGCGATCAGGCATAAGCGGATACAGCGCCACAACCTCGCCACGCGCATTTCGTATAATTTGTGCGTAGGCATTACCCGTCAGCAGCAGGTGGTTCATCATGGTTTCTCGGAACACAAACGAGGTCATCTCGGGGTTTGGTTCGTCGTGCAGCACCCGCCAAAGCGGATGGTCAAGATATTTTTCCTTGCTTCCGTCACTGCCGTATTGATACACGAACAGCGGCAGGCCCGCGATGGCTTCCGATAAGATGCGGATGCAGGAATAGACCGCCGTCATCTGCATAGCCGTCTTTTCATTTACGACCTTACCTGATGACGAGCTTCCCCATAAAAAACTGCTCCCGCCGCCTAAGTTTTTAGGCTTGTCGCGGGCTTTGAATATTCCCTGAAATATGTTCATAGGCAATTACCTCCAATCAAAAAACGAGCAGTCCACGTGTGTCATACACGCTTTCGCCCGAGTCGTTACCGCACCGAATTGCGCGGTCCAATGCCATAATCGTCGCAACCGCACCATCGATCTTTTCTGTGGACTTTTCCTTGTCGGCCTTGATGTTTCCGGCAGGATCGGTTCGAATAAAAATGTTATCCATCATCCACCGAAGGACCGGATGGCCACCGTGCGCGATTTTTTCTTCAAATGTAAGTTTCATTAGCTCTTTTGTCGGCGGAGACATATCCTTGAAGCCCTGCCCAAACGGGATGACCGAAAAGCCGAGATTCTCCAAATTCTGTGTCATCTGGACCGCGCCCCAGCGGTCGAAGGCGATCTCGCGGATGTTATACTTCGTGCCCAGCTGTTCAATGAACGCTTCAATGAAGCCGTAATGCACCACATTCCCTTCGGTAGTTAACAAAAACCCTTGTTTCTGCCAAACGTCATAATTCACATGATCGCGCCGGACACGGAGGTCAATGTTGTCCTCCGGTATCCAGAAGAACGGGAGCACACTGTATTTGTCCTCCTCATCGAGTGGCGGGAAAACCAGCACGAACGCTGTTATATCCGTACTGCTAGAGAGGTCGAGTCCGCCGTAGCAGACCCGCCCTTCGAGAGCGGCTTCGTTCACGGGAAAAGCGCATTGATCCCATCTGTCCATAGGCATCCAGCGCACCGCCTGCTTGACCCACTGGTTCAGTCGAAGCTGCCTGAAGCTATTCTCCTCGGCGGGGTTTTGCCTTGCTGATTCAAACGCTGCTTTAACTTTGTCCATGCTGACGGTGATGCCAAGTGATGGATTCGCCTTTTTCCACACCTTCGGATCAGACCAGTCATCCTCGGAAGCTGCCCCGAAAATCACTGGGTAGAAGGTGGGATCGTTCTTTCTGCCGTCGATGATATCCAGTGCTTTTTGATGCACTTCCCAGCAGATGCTGTTTTGGTTATCACCGGCAGTGGTGATCAGGAAATACAGTGGCTGCATCCTGGCGTCGCCGCTGCCTTTGGTCATGACATCAAACAGTTTTCGATTGGGCTGGGTGTGCAGTTCATCAAACACGACGCCGTGGGTATTGAAACCGTGCTTGTTTCCCACATCAGCAGACAAGACCTGGTAGATGCTGCCGGTTGGCAGAAATATGAGCCGTTTCTGTGAATCAAGGATTTTCACCCGCTTGGATAGTGCCGGGCACATGCGCACCATATCCGCCGCTACGTTAAAAACGATCGAGGCCTGATTGCGGTCTGCAGCGCAGCCATAAACCTCGGCGCGTTCCTCGTTGTCACCGCAGGTCAGCAGCAACGCTACAGCGGCGGCGAGCTCTGATTTCCCCATTTTCTTAGGTATCTCTACATACGCGGTGTTAAACTGCCGATAGCCATTGGGTTTTAGGGTACCGAACACGTCTCGGATAATCTGTTCCTGCCAATCAATCAGCTCGAAGGGTTTTCCTGCCCAGGTGCCTTTGGTATGGGAAAGTGCCTCGATGAATGCGACTGCATAGTCGGCCGTCTCTTTGCTGTAGTAAGCGTCCTTCGCTATAAAAGTAGTCGGTTTGTATTTTTTGAGTTTTCGGATATGCAGTCACCTCCTTCAAAAGGGCATAAAAAATAGACCACAATGGGTCTTTCTTAACGAGGAACAGAGCCGCAAGGCTCCATTCCGGGATTTGATTTTTTATCGGGTTAGTTGTGTTCTTTCATCAGGATTGCAAGAGCAATCTCTGCATCGGAATCGAGCGGTTCTATGTCCCAACCTCTGTCGTAGTTGGCGATGATCTCACCATCGCGTTTTAGCATGAGTTTGGAAATGCGGCCCTTCTCGATGCCGTACTGCGATCCTTCTTCAAAACACTTCACCCAGTAGTGAATGATGCTGCTTCCAACTTTGATGCTTCCTTCTTTCCACATGGTCATGTTCTCCCTTCGTTTTGTATGTGTATGTTATTCCTCGCCGGTCAGGATGAAATAGACATATTCCTTACGCTTCTCCTCGAGGTACACGACCAGCTCATAGAAGCCCCTGTCGTTTGCGATACGCTGCACCGCCACCACATCAAACATATTCGTCAGCCCCGTGTCGCGAATAGCCAGGATCTGCTTACGCACTTTATCTGTCATCGTCGCACCTCCGGCAAAGGTCCTCACCATAAACCACATTCAGTCCACTACCGTTGTCCCAGTTAACCATCACGGAGCCAGTGTCGTCAACGCCAATCACAGTGCCTTTCGTGCCAAGGGGCGGAGCCTGCACATCATCCATACGAAGAAGCTCTACGCGGCAACCAACCGGAAACTGGCGGCGAATGCGCTCGACGATTTCTTTCGAAGGGAAATTATTCTTCATCCTCAGTTCCTCCCAATGTTGCTTTGACCTCTGCGTGTTCATCGGAGCCTGATTTTGCTTGATCAAGCTCCTCCTGTGAAATGCTATTTTTCTGTCCAGTTTTGAAAGCCGAGCTGCCTGAGAGATTCTGTAGGAGGATTTTACGCACATCTTTATATTCATCTCCGATAAATCCAAGTCGCAATAGAAAGCACCTGAAAGCGTACTTCTCATTGTCCGTTTCCTTTTCCTTTGCTGTCACGCGCTTCTGCCTTTTAGCTGCTGCACAAAGAGCACCAATGAAGCGTGAATAGGCTGCTACCTTATTGCCTTCAGCAGGAAACTTAAACCAAGGAAATTTGAGTGTGGTTTCGGTTCGTTCGATATGAAGATCCTCTACACCGAGTGCCTTTTTAATCAGTTCCGCTTTGCTGGCAATCATCTTTTCAAGATTATTGAGTCCTTCCTCGGTCATGAATGCAAGCGGCATTTCAATGGCTAGTTGGTCTGGCATCGTTGATTCAGTCGCATCACTCTTTAGGTCCTCGAAGCCAAGAACCTCATCTAGTTGTCTTTGCATGGCGTCGGTAATGGGCATATCGGGATTAGCATACTGTCCGGGGTGGTGCTGGTCAATGTCTGGAATCTCATCAACTGCCCCCATTCCGCCAAGCCCACTCTCATAGGTATCAGGTTCATCGTACGCGCGACTTTCGCCTTCTGCGTCAAAGCCAACTTGATGGAGCGAATCCTCTAGGTCGAGGTTGTCGGGACCTGTAAGTGTTCCGGTCTTGTCGACGTGGTAAGCGCCGATCTCATAGACGAAGGTTGGTGCTCCGAGGTATTTGGTCGGGGTATTCAGCGCTGCGCTGATAGCTCCAACCAGTGACTTACGCTCGCTGCCTGTAACATTGTAGTTGAGTTTCATTTTTTCAAACCACCTTTCTTTTTTCGGTATTACATTCATCACTCTAAACCGATTAAATAGCAACGATTTTATGTGATTTTTGTAGAGATTCTGTACCGAATATTCGGTGGTTTAACTTGAGGCTATTTATCAACACTCACATCCGCAAAGGAGTAAAGCAGACCTTCACGCTGGACAGAAACCTTGTCAGCCGTGCCGACCTGTTCGATGTAACGCTTGACGATAACATCGCAGAATTTCTCATCGAGCTCGATGGTATAACAGGAGCGGTCAGACTGTTCGCAGGCGATAAGCGTTGAACCGCTGCCACCAAAGGGATCGAGGACCAGCGTGTTGCTCATGCTGCTATTCATAATCGGGTATGCCAGAAGCGGAACCGGCTTCATGGTCGGGTGATCGCCGTTTTTCTTAGGCTTATCGAACTCCCAGATGGTGGTCTCCTTGCGACCGGTATACCACTGATGCTTTCCGGTTTTCTTCCAACCGTAGAGCACAGGCTCGTGCTGCCATTGGTATGGAGAGCGCCCCAGCACCAGTGACTGCTTCTTCCAGATGCAGCAACCGGACAAATAAAAACCGGCATCCACAAAGGCTCTCCTGAAATTCAGTCCTTCGGTGTCGGCGTGGAAAACATAGATGCTGGCGTCATTCGCCATGACGGATGCGGTGTTTGTAAAAGCATCGAACAGGAAGTTGTAGAAGGCATCATTTCCCATATTGTCGTTCTTGATTTTTCCGGCACTGCCTTCGTAGTTGACGTTGTAAGGCGGGTCCGTGATCACGAGGTTTGCTTTAGCTCCGGCCATCAGCAGGTCAAGGGTCTCCGCCTTAGTACTGTCGCCGCAGACCAGCCGGTGCCGACCGAGCGCCCAGAGGTCACCGAGCTTGGTGATCGGCGGTTCCTTTAGCTCTGCTTCCACATCGAAATCATCATCGTGGATGCCGTCTTTGATACTGTCCTTGAAGAGGTCATCTAGTTCGGCGGGGTCAAAGCCTGTGAGTGACACGTCGAAGTCAGCGCCCTGTAAATCTGCTATGAGCAGTGCTAGCTTTTCCTTATCCCATTCGCCGGAAATCTTGTTCAGCGCGATGTTGAGTGCCTTTTCCTTTTCGGCATCCATCTCAACCACCACACACTCGACTTCGGTGATGCCCATATCGATGAGCACCTTCAATCGTTGATGCCCACCTACAACACGGCCTGTCACCTTATTCCAGATGACCGGCTCGACATATCCGAATTGTTCAATGGAGCGCTTCAGCTTATCGTATTCAGCATCGCCAGGCTTCAGGTCCTTGCGGGGATTATAATCCGCAGGTAGAAGCTCGGCGGTATTCTTTTTCTCAATCAACATATTTCTTTACCGCCTCCCGTAGTTCTTTATACCGGTCCAGCCATTCCCAGCGAGAGAGTGTCCCGCTGAAATGTCCGTAAGTTGCTGTATCTGCATAGATGGCGTCATGCAAACTCAATGCTTCGATGATCGCTGCTGGACGCAGGCTAAACACATCAAGTACTGCTTTTCTGAGTACGTCATCAGGGACAGTCCCGGTGCCGAAGGTGTCAATCTCAACTGCAACGGGGTCAGCCTTACCGATAGCATAGGAGATGGCCACCTGACAGCGTTTGGCATAATCACACCAGACGATGTTCTTTGCGATGGCCCTTGCCATGTAGGCACCGGAGCGGTCAACCTTTGTTGGGTCTTTACCGGAGAACGCGCCGCCGCCATGAGCAGCAAGGCCGCCATAGCTATCGACCATAATCTTTCGACCGGTCAAACCGGTGTCAGCAGCAGGCCCACCCTCGACAAAACGACCGGAAGGATTGACGAGAATTTCAGTGTCATCATCAAATGGAAATTTCTCAAACACCGGCCACAGCACTTGGGAGATGATCTCACTACGGAGAACCTCCAAATCCTTGTCAGCACGGTGCTGCACAGAAACAATAATCGTTTTAATGCGCTTGGGCTTGTCATCCTCATATTCAACCGTGACCTGGGCTTTTCCATCGGGACCGATGCCTTTGATGACGCCATTCTTCATAGTGCTATCGAGCTTCCGGCAAATGGCATGAGCGAATACGAGAGGAAGCGGTAGCTTCTCAACCGTTTCATCTGTGGCGTAACCATAAACGGTGCCTTGGTCGCCAGCGCCAAGCATGGAATACCAGGAGGTATCTCCAGCGCGGGACTCCATAGCCCGATCCACGCCACCGGAGATGTCCTTACTTTGCTGGTGGACAAACACAAACACCATAAACTTCCACGGGCTGTAGCCGACGTCCTCAAGGACTCTGCGGACCACCCAGCGGATGTCCACCTTCTTCGAGCAGGTGATTTCGCCCGCTACGATGATTTTGCCTTTGGTAGCCATGACCTCGCAGGCCACACGGGAAGATTTATCTTTGCGAAGACACGCATCGAGAATGCTGTCAGCAATCAGGTCGCAGAGTTTATCCGGGTGACCCTTACAGACACTTTCAGAGGTTTTGTATTTTTCCATATCATTTTCCTTTCCGGGCGGTTAAGAGCCGCTCCATCACATCGTCCTGCGGATTCGCACCGCTGTATTCGCCGGTACAGTTTTCTTTTACGATCTGAAAAATCTCCATCCACAGCCGGTTTGTCTGGTTCATATAGTTCTGGCCCATCGCCACATAGGGGCTTTGGATGGCATTTCCCGTTGTTGGATGCTTCGCCAGAAAGCCGTATTCTGTGACTGCTTCCTCGCACTGAATCCATCGGGCTACGCTCATGGCATATCGCTCCAAAAGCTGTGGCGACACAAGCACTGCACAGCCGCGCTCGTTCAGCCACGTCCATGTTGATTTATATATTTCGCTCGCGACGAGTGCCTTCCCGTCCTTCTGTATCGCTTCGAGCATCTTTGCTGGTTCCGGCATCACTTGACCGTTAAGGTCTGCCGTATCGGTAAACTCCATCACGGTCAGTTTTCTGCCGCCGGGATTACCTTCGGCAATTTTGTCGGCTAATGGCTTCTTTTTCGCGCCCGCGCCGACACGAGCGCCGCCACGATTGGTACCGTCTTTTGCCAAACAGCACACCTCCTTATTGGGCGAGGGCTATACCCCCGTTTGAATATGCGTTTTTCAACACGAAGCCCCACGCCGCTGTCCGCTTGAATGGGTTTTAGAGATTTGACCTCCCCCACCGGTCACCGCTCTCGGCAGTGATACTGGAGTGGCAGGACTTGCACAGAGCCATGAGATTGCTCGTTTCGTTGCCCCCGCCACGGGAGAGCGGACGGATGTGGTGTACCTCTACTGCAGGTGTTAGTCTGCCTTGCTTCTGGCACTCCTCGCACAGAGGATGCGACTTGATGAATCTGTCACGGATCCTCTTCCAGGAACGGCCGTAGCGTTTACTCGATGCGGGATCTCGTTCGTACTGGTTGTAGTGTTTGTCCATAGCTTTCTTATGCTCGTCGCAGTATTGCTCGTGTTCAGCAAGCAGACCGCAGCCGGGGTAAGCACAGGGACGTTTGGGTTTGTAGGGCATTGGTTCACATCCTTTCAGGCATAAGAAAAACCACCGCAGATTTCTCCAGGGTGGCCTTCAGTATTCTATTTCTCTATTGTAATGGTATCAAAAGAAGCTATGAACATCTACTAACATATCCTATCATCTTTTCTTGCGGGTATAGAAATCGTTGCTAGAGCCTTGTCCCTTATACGATAGATATGCTGAATACTGTAATCCATATCAACGGCGATCTGCTCCCAAGTCTCAAAGCAAAGGTAACGTTTCTCAAGCAATGTTTGGTATTCCGTGTTGTCCACTGTTTTTATGACCGCTACGATTTCACGCTTGAGGTCAACGAGGTGGTCGATATCACGGTTTATTTCCGCCTGCAGGTCGATGATTTTCCCAATGGCATCCGCCATAGTGGAGGTTGCACGATTGGGGTTTTTCGGCATGCCTGTAAGGGTAGATGTCGCTTTGGTGGCAAGGTCGTTCAGCGAAGACACTTGCCCCAGCTTGCTGTTTATGCGTTGGTCAAGGCGGTAAGCCTGCCCGAGATAATCTTTTACCGTCATCGTATGACCTCCTCGTTGAGTTTTTTTATAAGCATTTCCGGTTCAACTGCAGTAAGCGATGCGTACCATTCGGAGCGGAAGAACCGCTCAACCTCAAGTTTCGTATATAAGGCCGAATCATTGCGAGGGTGTTTCTCCAGTCTTTTCAGGGCAAATCGGTAATTCTTGACCGCCTGCAATACAATGGCATTTGCCAGTTTTTCATAACCATCTATCATACAGCCTCCCTCGCCTTCCTTAAGTTCACTTTGACCGCATTGATGAGGTCGGACTGCGTTTTTTCCTTTCGTTTCAAAGCGCTCATGACATCCTCGTCAATCGTTTCTTTTGCAACGATGTGGTGGATGACCACCGTTTCATTCTGGCCTTGCCTCCAAAGCCTCGCGTTCGTCTGCTGATAGAGTTCGAGACTCCAGGTAAATCCAAACCATATCAAGGTAGATCCTCCGCTTTGCAAGTTCAGGCCATGCCCGGCTGACGCCGGATGGATGACCGCCACAGGAATTTCTCCGTTGTTCCAGTCCTTAATATCCTTGGAGGTCTTGATTTCAGAAACTTTGAATCTTGCTTTGATGCGCTCCAGATCATGATTGAACCAGTATGCAATAAGGACAGGCTTTCCGTTTGCTCCTTCGATCAAATCCTCAAGTGCATCCAGCTTGCGGTCATGTATGAAATGGGTATTTTTATCTTGATCATAGATAGCGCCGTTTGCCATCTGAAGGAGCTTGCCTGAAAGGACGGCTGCGTTCATGGCATCAATCTCCTCTTCTGCAAGTTCAAGAACCATTTTCTCTCGAAAGCTCTCGTAAACAGACAGCTCTTTTTCGCTTAGATACACAGGCACTTCATTGATCACGCATTCTGGCATTTTCAGAAAATCAATCGACTTCATGGAAATCGTAATATCGGAAATGAGCCTGTATATCGTATGTTCCGCGCTTGGCAGTGGCTTATATGAAAACACCATCTGCTGATTGCGTTTATCTGGAGTAAAGAAGGAACTGCGATAGTGGGTTATATACCTGCCCAGTCTTACACCCATATCCAGGATACGAAACTCCGCCCACAAATCCATCAAGCCGTTGCTGGACGGCGTTCCGGTTAGGCCCACGATTCGTTTTGCCTGAGGCCGAACTTTAAGCAGGCTTTTGAACCTTTTTGCCCCATAGGACTTAAAAGACGAGAGTTCATCAATGACCACCATTTCAAAATCAAAGGCGATACCGCTTTTGTTTATCAGCCAATCCACATTTTCCCTGTTTATCAGATAAACGCTTGCAGGTTTTCGTAATGCTGTCAATCGATCCTGCTCAGTACCGATCGCCACGGAAAACTCCAGGCCTTTTAAGTGATCCCACTTGTTTATTTCAGCCGGCCAGGTATCCCTTGCTACCCTGAGCGGGGCAATGACCAGAACCTTGCCTATCTCAAAGCTGTCCAGGCATAAATCGAAGATAGCCGTTAACGTGATCACACTCTTGCCAAGACCCATCTCCAAAAATACTGCAGCGGTGGGATGCTCTAATATAAAGTTCGTCGCATAGGTCTGATATTTATGAGCATTGTATTTCATCGAGTATCCCTCCAATCTGAGCATCTGTGTCAATTACGTAGCATTCAAAACCAAGCTTCCGTAATTGCTTTATCCTTCTAATCTGAAGCGGCCGCGGTTTCTTTCCCGGAGCTTTTAGTTCCGCAAATGCGATTTTCCCATTTGGCAAAAGCACCAGGCGGTCCGGCATCCCATCCAAGCCTGGACTTACGAACTTTGCCGCAATGCCTCCCATCTTTTTCACCGCTGCCACCAATTTCTTTTCAATATGTTTTTCTAGCATAAACGCCTCCTATATTAAGACTCGGAACAAGAAGACAACTAAAACCAATTTTTCCTATACGCGCGCATAAGTGTGTATGCACAGGCTGCAATTCCTCTTTTTTGTTATTTATAAGCCTATAGGTTAAATCTTGTTCCACTTGTTCCTTACCGCTGATTTTTCTTTATTTGCAGGCTTTCCCGCAAGAACAGGCATAGGAACAAAGCATGGAACAACTTCAGCTTTGTTCCTCCTCCCGGGAATAAGCGCGCTGCTTCCCGTAGACAGGAAAGGTCACAACCCCATTCTTGTTCCCGGTGTACTTGTTCCAATCGCCGATCTTTCTCATGATAGCGCCGATGGCATAGGAGTCGGATGTTTTCATGGAAGAGGCGTCCTTTCCAAAACACTCGCTCCAAATCTCCATGTTGCAGACAAGGGTTCTTTTTACCGTTCCAACACGGACGCCTCCGCCAAATTCGCTGCCGCCGAGGAAATTTCTACGCTCGTACAAAGACATGGTGGCCCAATCCTCCGGCATAAGCATGTCTAAATATGTGCGGACCAGTCCTTCACGCTCATCGGTTTCCATGGCATCAGCCTGCTCGCCGATTGCAAGGGAGACATCATCGCCTTCAAGGTAGAGTTTTTCGCCCTTCTCATAAAGCATCAATGTTTCTGCCCAAATCTGCTTAACTTCCTCTTTTGTAATCTGCCAGGCTTTGTCCTTACCATTGCCGCTGATCCGTACTGGCCAGAACCTGCGGTTTCCTGTTATGTCTCGTAGGAAACCGCTCTCTGCATTGGTGGAACCCACAATGACGCACTGGCGGGGATGGCTTTCTACGTTGACTCCATAGCTTGCACGATACTTGTCATCAGACCTTGATATGAATGACTTTACAACTTCCACGTCCGTCTTACGCATTCCGGCAAGTTCCCCAAGTTCGAGCATCCAATATCCCTGCAGCTTTTCAGGACCGGCTTTGTCCTTCATGTCCGTAATGGTCAAACTATCTGAGAACCAGTCGCCGGCAAGTTTCGCAAAGAAGGTGGACTTGCCGATGCCTTGTGGTCCGTTTAAGATAAGGACGCTGTCAAACTTCGTACCGGGTCTATAAATGCGGGCTACCGCCGCTACCATCGTTTTGCGAATGACTGCTTTTGTATAGGAATTATCCGCTGCTCCGAAATAATCAATGAGAAGATTTTCAACGCGGCTTATGCCGTCCCATTTTGGCAGCGAGTTGAGATACTCTTTAATCGGGTGGTATGCTCTTTCCGAAGCTACCGCAAGCACGGCGTCCTTGGTCTTAGTGGGAGAATACACACCATAAATGCTGCTTAAGTACACCTTTAAAAGCGCGTTGTCCGCGTCATTCCAGCCGCCTTTGATCTGCTCCCAGGGCAAGCCGCCTTTGGAGTCAATGCCGTCGCGATGGCAGTTGAATGCAATGTGCCGAAGCTCTTTATCCTGCCTTAAAATGAGAACGATGTTATCCAGGGTATCCTTCACCCGTCCCTGCTTATCCAGTTCCAATCCGGTCTGCCAATCATCCCCTCCAAACTCCTCCTCGGCCTGTTCCAGCCTTTCCTTCGCAAACTCCGCTTTCACAGTTTCATCTTTAATGGCAAGCTCGCACATTGCCGCAAAAGACGGCATCTTGCCCGAAGCCGCATCCATGGCCACCTTATCATCGAGAGAACCGAATTTATGGATCCTAACAAGGTCAAATGCGTTGAGGAGCATACCGCTTGCCGGGTCGGTGGCATGATGGCTGTATGCGAATTTATCATCATAAATGATCAGACCTGCGCTGCTGTCAGCCGGGATATAGTCATACCTCCCTTCCATAGCAGATGGAGCATAGACTGCACTGAGGAATTTCTCAATCGCCTCACGAACCGAGTAAGCACGGCAGAATGTTCCCACCATGCCCTCTTTAGAAAGCGGGTCAGCCTGTTCCTTCAAATTGCGATGAATGACTTCCGATTGGCGGGTGGATACCGGCCAGGTGCTGGTATCGTGCCAGTTATCGTATTTGGCAAGGTATACATCCGGGTCAAGCAGATTGCCCTCGTTTTCCTCATAGACAAATACTCCGTTTGAGGATGTGGACGGCCAATACATAAGACGGTGGGCCTCATATGTCGTATCATCGAAAAGGTCAATGCCGACTTCCTTTGCCACCATACGACCGACGGCCGCATATTCCTCTTCGCTTATTTCACGGGCAAGGGGAATGATCAGGCGCAGCCTCGGGTGTTCCGGCGTATGCTTGTGCGTGGAGTACATACAGCATTTGAAATCAAAAAGCAAGGTGATCTGATCCCAGATATCCGGTGTGCCGTAATCCATATCAAGTGTAAGTAAGGAACGGCATAGGACATTGCCTTTCTTTCGTCTGCCCTCATTCAGATGCCCTCCGACAAATCCGCCCACATCCTTGATATCATCCTGCTGGCCTCTTTTCAGTTTGCGGTGTTCTTCCATAGTTTCAGTGGTGCGCTGCGTAGTCTTCACTCGGGAGCAGAAAGCCTCCCAAGAAATATCACGGTTTTTCCATTTTCTATCCTTGCGGCTGTTGCCGACTGCGATTTTCATAGACCTTCGACCTCCTCAAACCCTGCGTTGAAATATCTGACCGTCTGTTTGCGTTTCCCGGCTTTTTCAATCTCAGTTGCCATACCGCTTGAGATGGTGTTGCCAAGCACCCAGACCTCGGTGCATTTGCCCATCAGCACGATATCCATAAACATAGCAAGTTCCCTTTCCTTTGGGTTTGACTCATCCATAAATTGAGGAAACATAAGGTGCGGTGCAATGGGGATATAGTTTTGCTCCAAGGCAAACCTGCAGAAGGCACGGGCCTTATTCACATTCTCATCCACATCGCCGGAATACGGGGAACAGATATACACAAGAGGTTTGAAGGCGGATGTCTTCTCCGCCTTCTCCTTTTTCATAATGTTGGTCAGCGCTTCATAGGGAGTCGGGTCATAGTATCCTTCGGAATTGTATTTGTTGATTCCCATCAAACAGCCTCCATTTCAATTTGAGGCAGTATACCGCCTGACTTCATCAATTCGTAGATGAAGAGTCTACCTTTCTGCGTCCAATAGGTATGAACCTTAGTGTGTTGTTCACCGCCCGTGCCAAGGTAGCTGTGCGTCTTGGTTCTGGTATAGCCTCTTTCCGCATACTTTTGGTATAAAAGCCAGATGTCGCCCTGTTTGAACTGGATGCCCTTCTCATGAAGATAGCGGTTCATCCAGATCGCAGACTTGCCATAATCCTTGGCAATCGCTGAAGTGGAAATAAGATCTTTGCAGTTAAGCACCACATCGTAATAAGATGCCTTCGGTTTCATTTCTGTGATTTGCTGATTCTGAACGGCAATTGCACCTTCAAGCAGTTTATTTTGATGCCTTGCTTGAGTCAGCTGCTGATTGGCATACTGAAGTGCCCTGGCCATGATTGCCTCCGGGGAATTCCATGCTTTTTCGATGTCAAGGAAGTACCTGCGGCATTGCTTTCCCTTTTCAGTGCGTTGGATCATACACAGTTCTTTTGCCATGTCGATGGTCAGCTCATGATCCACGCCTGGCCTGCCTCCGGTGCTTTCGCTCAAAAATGAGCTAAAGTCTGTCCCTTCCACAAATCCGTACTCACACATTCTTGGAAACCAGTCTTTATAGGCTGTCTTTACTTCCAAGGCTGCATGCAAATCACGGCCAAGCACTGTGGGGTGGTCATTTTCAAATTTGATTCTTACTAATTCGTCCATACGAATTACCTCCTGCTCTATATTCAGAGAGAATGGTCCCTCTTCCTAATAGCCGCAGGAGATAATGTAAGTTGAGGATTTTTGAAAAGTATAGTTAATCCTTTTTATAAAACCGGCACTCGTACCCATCCGCACTGAGCAGCAACCCTTTTGCCCAGGATGGCGTTCTTCCCATCTGTTCGCAGACGGAAGATGGCGGCATCCCCATATCCGCCTCGATGATGATTTCATCGTGCACATGAGCCACAATGGAACAATCCTTTAATGTCTGCATGGCAAAGCACAAAATGTCCCGGCTTATTGCCTGGACTATGTTTTCTACAAACTTGGGGCCGTAGCTTTCGATTCTTTCCCATTTTTTCGTTCCGCCGATGCCTTCGTAGGTAACAGACTCGCCGCCGAACACATTCTCGCCCATGCGGGGTTTCACATAGGCAAGTCGTCTGCCGGAAGGAAGGGCAATAAAAAGCATCCCACTTTGATAGGTGAACTTGATACCGTGTGTCTCTGTGGGTGTTTTCTGCTTGACGCAGGTTTTTACGGCACGATCAACGTCCCACCAGAGTCTAGTGATATTGGGGTTGGTCTGTCTCCATGCTGTTACCAGAGGCTGAAGCTCATCTTCAGAAAGTCCCATCTCTAGTGCACCCATCGCTTTCAATGCTCCGACAGATCCGCCATAACCAAGGGCAAGTTCCGCGATTTTGCCTTTCTGACGCAGGTGGCCGTTCACACCGTGTTTCTCTACTGGTATATGGAACATCTGAGATGCACTGGCGCAGTAGATGTCTCCGCCGTTTTGGAACACTTCCGTTCTCCATTTTTCGCCCGCAAGCCAGGCAATAACGCGAGCCTCGATTGCTGAAAAGTCCGCAACGATGAACTTCCTGCCATCAAGCGGTACGAAGGCAGTGCGGATCAGTTCCGACAGCACCTCCGGCACAGAATCATAGAGCAACGCAAGTGCATCAAAGTTACCAATTCGAACCAAGGCACGAGCTTGTTCTAAATCGGGCATATGGTTCTGCGGGAGGTTCTGCAATTGAATCAGCCTGCCGGAAAACCTACCGGTTCTGTTAGCTCCGTAAAACTGGAACATCCCCCTGGCACGGCTGTCATGACAAACCACGTTTTCCATCGCCGTATATTTTTTGACCGACGATTTGGCAAGCTGCTGGCGAAGTTCCAAGACGGCACCCAGCATATCTGGTGCTGTCTTTAACATCTCTACAACCGCTTTTTTGCCAAGGGTGTCAGTTTCCAGTCCGTTATCGGCAAGCCAGCCTCTCATCTGCTGTACGGAGTTCGGATTATCAAGGTCCGTCATGTCCTGCATGAGAGCCGTCAGCTTTACGCGGGAACGATCATCTATGGCAACAGCCTGTTTCACAAATGTCCTATCAATTGCGATTCCCCGGTCATTGATTTCCTGGTCGAGATGATATTCCTCCCACACATTATCCGGTACCGGAAAGTTGCCCAGTTTCTTCTGTATCGACATCTCGGTTTCCACATCCCGGATGTTGTATGATTTGAATCGGACCCACTTTTCCATATCATGTTCCGGCAGATTACGGATACGACCTCCGTTTGATTTGGTGGAAGAACAAGGCATGCAGAAATATCTGACGAGGTCTTTGCCCTCTGCCAGCTTTTGTTTTTCCAATCCTAAAACGGCGCCAACCCCCTCAAGGGAAAGAGGAAGTCCCAAATATGCCGACCATATCATGGAGCATTTCCATGATGCGGGATCAAGATATTCTCCAGAGGGAAGTTTAAACCATTTTGATAAACAAACACGCTCGAACATCGCATTGAATGCCCATTTGGTAACGGAATCGTCCATAAGGGCATCGATAATTTCGTTTGGTATTTTCTCACCGCAGGCAAGGTCGACCAACTGCACTTCGCCGCCATCAATCGAATATCCAAATAGCAGAATTTCAAAATCAACGCTTTCGGCATAACGGTAAACACCGGATTTCTGAAGATTGACACTCGAAAAAGTTTCTATATCAATAGAAATAGATTCCATATATTAAATACCGTCCTTTCCAAAGCAAACAAGGTGGCGAAGAACAACCTCCGCCACCTCGCCTTTTTAGTTATTCAGCTGTTATCCCAAGAAATCTTCATCAACAACAGTGATGAAATCATCAGCCGCATTGGTTCTGCCGCCTAAAGACTCTCCATCCTTGATTTTCTGTATGTTGCCAAGTCCACAGGCCACACCTTTGTTGCCGTTGGAGTTGAAAGCATAGAAATTCAAGGATACCCTTGCATAGCAACCGCTGTATACCTCGCCGCGGTCCAAGATAGGCCTGACCGCTTTGTCAACAATCTGAGGTGCGGTATTGCTGTTGGCATTTACAAAATAATGACCCTTGTAAGCCTCATCGTCACGTTCCACATCACCATCACGAAGCGGAATCTTTATTGTGGCTTTATTGGGTTTCTTGCCACCGAACTTGGCAATGCCCTCCTCGATTGCCGCATCGATTGCCTCATTTATTGCGTTGATGGTCTCCGTGTCAGTCTTTGGAATCAGCACGGACACACTGTATTTTTCAGTTCCGCCGTTTATGGACACTGGTTCCCATCCGTGGAAGTAACTCAATCGGCTGTTGACGCTTGTAATCACCTTGGTTTTGTTCTGATCGTTCATATTCTTAATCCTCCATTATTTCGTTAAATTCGTTTTTTACGTTTGATACGTTCATTGCCGGGCGCTTATCCGAAGTTGGTGCCAGAGTCGGCTTGCCCGGTGGTTTATATATGAGATCCCCGAGGATTTCTTCGAATTTTGTCTTGCCCATCAGCTTCTGCATTTCAGTAAGAGTAATGAGACTCTGACGGAAGATATCCTTGTAGCCGTTAATCCTTGCTGCTTCTGCAACAGCAAACTCATCCTTGTATTTGCGGATAGAACGGCCTTCTACTACCTTAAACCCGCTCCACTCCTTGCCATGGTTGATGGCTGCGTCCGTAGCATAAGCCACGATTTCATTTGCCCACCTGGTAAGGTCCTGCAGCTTGCTGAGAACCTCTTCAATTTCTGGGTCCGTAAGCAAAGGCGGCATCTTAAATTCCCACTGGGCGAGTTTCAACTTTTCTTCCGCTCTTGCCCGGCATTTTACCGCCGCGCGGCAGAAGGTACACCACTCTCCGGCGAGATACTCACCCTCGCCGTCATATGCTTTCTGCGCTTTTGGTTTCAGTTCATATTCCGCCCAGCTCCTTAATTCATCCACTGGAATCGTCCAGGTGCTGACATTCTCCCTGCGCGGCTGGAATATAGTCAGGGAAATCTCATTAATGTCATACAGGCTGTCGTAGATTTCCAGAGCCCCAAGCGCATACAATTTCATCTGCGGATTTTCTACCACATCCACCAATATCCCCATGCCGTACTTGAAGTCGATAATATGCAGACTTTTGTCCGCAATGATGATGCAGTCGCCGGTTCCAAACCCCTGGGGCACATAACAGGAAAAATCAAGTTGTTGTTCGATTAGTATCAGAGGATCCCTGCAGCTTTGCTTTGCCGTTTCAAGCTGTTCCATTACAAACTCCACATAGGCATCGCTGTGTTCTTCCATCTCATCGCTGTTATAATCCGAAACAGGACGCTTGCTCCTCATGTGAAGCACCTTGCGAAGTTTATGCTCGCATAAAGCATGTGCGGCGGTACCTTCGGCGGCTGCATTGGATTCGCTATTTGCAAACTCCAGTTCTAATCTCGCAGATGGATGGCAATTGAGCCATCTATGCGACCCGGATGCGGAAAGTACTGCGTGGTTACCCATTGCCAAGTACCTCCGCATCTTTCAAGATATTTGCGTAATGCTCCGGCGCAATTTCGCTCAGTTTTGAGCCGCCATATTTTTGAATGATTTCTCTCACTTCAGCAGTAAGACCGGCTTGGCTCTTCACGGCAAGTGCGGCTCTGACTTCCTCCAGCGTGGTTTCCTTCTTCTTTGATTTTTCCGTTTTTACCGGCTCAGGCTTCTTTGCAGGTACGGTCTGCTCTGTTGTTTCAGCAGGTTCATTTTCCTCCAATGCATTTGCAACCATTTGAAGGCTGTCTGCCAAAGAGCGCATATCCGAAACCACATCAAGGAGCAACTTGGTTTTGCTCATGGCTTGTCCCTCCTTCCTTGGTCTCGCAGATAGCAAGTTCCTGAACCGTGTCTCCTGGAACAAGGATAGTCAATTTCTGCATGTCACCCAGGAAGAAACGAAGGAAACGCTCCCTTATGTTGACATTGCGGCAAGTCACTATCCCGCCGGTCTGCGGATGCTTAGAAACACTGATTTTCAGATTGTGTTTCATATTGTTCACCTCTTTCCGAGAGCGTTTATTTGCTGCCCTCTACCCATTAGCCTTGAGAAGAGGTGAAAGTTGAGGATTCCGGAAAAACCTTTTTGAAATTTTTTATTGCGGTTTCCATACGGTGCGATATGGCGCTGACAGAAACACCCTCGCGCTCTGCATACTCAGTCACTGACATGCCGTCCAATACGATGGCTATCAGCATTTTCGCCTGTTTTGCTTTTAGAGTCTTACGAATGCTATTACAGATGCATTCATATTCCAGATGTTTTTCACAGTTCTCTTCATCTGAGTTATCAGGGAATAATTCAATTGCATTTTCCTTTTCACTTTTATCATCATCAGCATCATTGATTACTTTTGCATAACCCCTTTTCCCATTAAGTTTCTTGGGTGGAGTAATAGCAGCTGAATGCCTGTCAAACTTATGCCAGTTGTTGTACTCCGGCTTGTTGAAACGCTCGTCCATAATTTCCTGCACAGTACGCCGGGTTAAGGTTTCATTGTCATCAGCGGCGGATAGCCTGTCCTCATAATCCGCATCGATCATTACTGAGCATTCCTCGTCCGGTACCTCCAGGTAGGTTGGCTTGTTGTCATACAGAATTCGAATCTTCATTAAGTATTCCTTTCCGTCCTGGCATTGGGCGGCGGAATACAAAAAGAGCCTGAGGTGAAGATGTCCACAGACTCCGCTTGTCCTCAAAATTGGCGCGCGAAATCACGGTGGGTGCATCTTCATTCCAAACACAGTCTTGGTTACTGTGCTCTGAACTCTCTATGCATCCCGCCGTCCTAATGCGCATCTCGGACATTGAGATTATTTTCGAATGGTTCCGTTTGCGGTTGAAATATCTGTTTTCACGAACAATAAATTGTTTTATGCAGATATTTGTGATATACTGGGAAATAAATTACTTTCCAGTCAATTCTTTGGAACACTTTTCAATTTTTATTATAAAGGTTCCGCTTGGTATCCCTCGGTACGCTCGGATATGTTTGGATATGAAGGAGGCTTAAATTTGAAGTTCACTCAATTTGCAAAGTTAATGTTTGCGGTTGCGGGTGCCGGAAACAGTACTAGTGCTTATACGCGCACACTCTTCCTTTCAATCGTTATGTACGAGGATGAGGAACTGAATCCGATTTATGATCACAAAGATTCGACCTTTAAGGCTTACTATAATGGGACAAATGACATCACAAAGTTAGCGCGAAGAATCAGCACATACATCGAACCGGAAGAATTTATTTCTTATATTGAAAGCCTACCTGATGCCGCAGTCGAAGCTTTGTGTACATCCTTTGCTCCTTACATTCCAAGTATTAATTTGTACTCCGCCGCAGCTGATTTGGCTGATTTATTTAAATCAATTATCATTGAGGCCTCGTCAACAGATAAAAAAATCGCCCCAGCAAATGCTGTAGGCGAAATTGCAATTCAAAGTGATAAGCTGGATAGGATCTTCGGTACTAGGCTACTCGTAGAGACAAAGGGGCTATGTCCTAATGACAACTGTTGCAAGCATCTTTATTTGGATACTAACGGTCAGACAACAATGAACTATACCATTATACAAATTGATCCTACCGCTAAAGAAAACCAGATAAATAATGCAATAGCACTATGCCCAGAATGTGGCAAGAAATATATCTTGACGCGCAATGCCGACAGCATTGCCCGTATGAAAGAGATCAAAGAACAACTGCTAAGAGAATCAGACGCAATTGATACCTTGTCAAATACTAATGTAGAAGAAGGTGTTGAGCGTGTTCTTCGCAAGATAGCGGATCCTTTGGTTCAGCTTATACCTCTCAACTATGATCCTGTCGAGCTGAAACAAAAGATACTCCCTGAAAACCGACCGCTATATATAAAAACAAAGGGCTATGTAATTGAATATTATTCTGCTGTTCATGGCACCTTTCAACAATTAAGTAAGGAAGGTAAGTTGCGGTTCACTCCGTTTTGTATGCAGATAAAACTTAATTATTTAAATTTGCGAGATCGTGGGTTATCTCAGCTTGAAATCTTCGATGCAATGGCATCTTGGCTTGCATCTAACACCAATGACAGAAAAGACTTGTGTGAAATAGTGATTTCCTATTTTGTGCAGAAATGCGAGGTGTTCGATGCAATTACCGAATAAATTATTTACATACGGCGAAAGTATTCTATCAAAATTTTCACCCGTCTTGAAGGCATTAGAAAACGAATGCTTACCCGCAGGTGTTCTCTACACCAAGCTAATACAACATTTTGAAGATATTAATGAGTTTATAGAAGTACTTGATGCCTTATATGCTCTCAATAAAATCGACTATGATGATGAAAAGGAGGTCTTGTTATATGTTGTATGAAATCAGATGTGACAGATTTATGTCACAAGGAAAACTAAGACCACCGATTCGTTTTCACGAAGGCCTGAACACAATACTTGGTGGCAAAGCCGCCGATAATTCTGTTGGAAAATCAACATTCATGCTAATTATAGATTACGCTTTCGGAGGTGAAACATATAAGGACTCTGACGCAGCGCATCATCTTGGAAATCATGTTATACAATTTGCTTTCAATTTTGTAGACGGTATGCACTACTACTCCAGGGATATCGTAAATAGTAATGAAGTCAATATCTGTGATGAAAAATATAACATTATCAAGACCATTCGGTTAGATGCTTTTCGCGGCTTACTTTTTAAGTCCTACGGATTATCATTACCATGTATTTCATTCCGCGATATTGTTGGTCGCTATGCACGTATTCATGGCAAGGGAAATGTTTCTAGCACTCGCCCGCTTGAGTCATTTCCGGGTGAAAGCGCAGAGAAAGGCATTATTGCACTTGAGAAGCTATTTAATGTCTATTGGAAAATTGAGCAGTATCGCGAGGCATACAACAAAAAGGCTGAACTACAGAAGTTTTACCGGCAAGGCAAAAAGGTCGAGTTTATTCCTTTTTCTACTCGTACCCAGAAACAATTTAAAAGCAACGAGAAAGAAATAGAGCAATTAAAAGAAGAACTCAATCAGCTTGTTGGAAGGACAGACCAAGACTTATCACAAAGCGACCTCACTCACGCAGATGAGGCATCTGGAATCAAAGGCAAGCTTACTTCACTCCGCAGACAAAGAAGCCGTTATAAATCACAGTTGGAATCAGTAAAAGTAAGCATAAACGGAGGATTTACTCAAACGGCTATTGATCTCGCCGAACTTGCAGAATTTTTTCCTGACATAGATATGCATAAGCTTAGTGAAATTGAGCAATTTCACGGTAAGCTACAAAATATATTAAGTGACGAGTTGGTTGATGAAGCAGAACGTCTTGGGATCTTAATAGAGTTAATAACTGAAGAAATAATAGTCCTTGAAGAACAACAACGTCAGCTTGGTATTCCCACAACGGTGCCCAAATCCTTTCTAGATAGCTACGCTGCTTTACGAAGAAGAATAGATGACTTGACAAGCCAGAATTCTGCATATATAGATTCAAACACTTTAGTTGCTGATGTTAAAGTTGCTCGCCAAGACTTGATCACTGCACAAGAGGTTGAACTTCGCAATATCGAAGCGGCAGTCAATGCTCAAATGGTTCGCTATAATGATGCTGTGTACCACGGCACTCGAAAAGCACCAGTTATTAACCTCGTGGATGGAACTAAATACGAATTTGTAACACCAGATGACAGCGGAACCGGAACATCTTATAAGAGCCTTATTGTGTTCGATTTAAGCATTCTGAAGCTCACAGAATTGCCTGCACTTGTCCACGACTCTTTAATTTTCAAAAATATAGCAGATGCACCCATCTCCGAAATAATTAAGCTATATGCTGACAGCAAAAAACAAGTTTTCATTTCTTTCGACAAGGAAGAAGCTTATGGCGAAGAAACAAGCAATCTTCTGAACGACACCGCTGTTCTTCATTTAAACGAAGGTGGTAACGAACTGTTTGGCTATTGTTGGGGAAAAATAGACATATAGGTTATTAGGAGGCTCTAATGAGATTTAGTTATAACAAGCTATGGAAATTACTGATTGACAGAAATATGAATAAGCAGGACTTGAAACGAATTAGCGGAATTAGTTCAGCTTCTGTCGCAAAGCTTGGCAAGGGTGCTAATATTACTACAGATATACTATTAAATATCTGCGAGGCCTTGGATTGCGACATCTCTGATATCATGGAAGTTGAAAAGAACAAACCGCAAAATAAGGAGTGAAAAGATGAAGCTTTTATATTCAAACATGCTTCCACTCAGCACAACAGAGGAGCAGGAAACCATAATTGACTGCGTCAACCGACAGATTGCCGAATCAGATAGAATAGAAATTGCCGTTGGATATATATCACGTGCTTCTCTAGACGAAATCGATAGGCTGGTGGAGCAGTTCAATATCCAAAGCATAACTATCACAATAGGAATGTATTACATCGAAGGAATGCCTGAAGGTTCTTATCGTGTTGCTATTGAATTAAATCGAAAGTGGCAAGAACTTGGTATTGGAGAAATACGTCTTATCCGTGCATTTAAATATCACGGAAAGCTTTATTGTTTCTACAAAGATGGTCAGGTGTTTTCTGCTATTATTGGCTCTGCAAATATGGGGGTTTTGAAATTAGATGCAAACAACCGTAGACAATATGAAATATCATGCCTGGTAACTGAAGAGAATGAAAAAAATGAAATAGCAACATTTATTGAGCAGTTGAAAACATCAAATTGTTCAGCAAATATTGCGCTTGTACAAGGCATGACTCTTATCAGAGAAGTCAATGTTTCTTTAAATGGTATTGACACTGTTACCCAGCTGCCACCAACCGGAGTTCAGCTTTATATGCAGCACAAAACAACAGTATCTTTTGTACTCCCAATTAAGGTACCCTCGTTTGATGAGCGTTTTATGGACGATAATAGACATTATACAAAATCAAATATAAATGTCTGTTATGCGGCACCCAGAAGCCGCAGAAAATCGCGTGATTGGTATGAAACGCAAATGACAGTTGCAAAAGAGATTGCTCGTCAGGTAGGATACCCAGAAAAAAATGTAACCTTTTTTGTGGTAACGGATGACGGATATTGGTTTAAGGCACACACTACAAGTGACGGAAATAAGCAGTTTAGTGCAGTTGGAGACGAGTTGATTCTTGGGCGATGGATTAAAGGCCGCCTTGCAGCTGCCGGCCTCGTTAAACCAGTAAACGATACACAAATTGATGCCGATAGACGCGGAATGATTACTAAAGAAATGTTAGCTTCATACGGTTGTGACAGCTTGTTACTTACCAAAACAGATCAAAAGGCTTTGGATGAAGATAGTAATGAACTTGATGTTTGGATTCTTTCTTTTGAGGCAACCGCCGAAGAAAACGGAGGTCAATGATGCAATACCTAAAGACATACCTTGAAAAAGTTACTGACCGAGGAAACACTAATCTCGCCAATTCCATCCAAAGAACTGCAGAGGAAGTTGGGAATTTACATATTAAAGGTTTCTCCTTTACGAGCCATGAAATTGGCCTTCTCTTTGGAAATGTGCAATCGGGAAAAACTGGCCAAATGTTTGGTATTCTATGCAAAGCGGCTGACCTTGGCTTCCCAGCCTTTGTTTTGCTAACTACTGACAATGTAGTTCTTCATCAACAAACCCTGGATAGAGTTAAAGCCGATTTAGATGGATTTTGCATTTGTGGCGAAAATGATTCAGGGTTGTTTATAGAAAACAGCCTTATAAAACCAGCCATCGTTGTATTGAAGAAAAATTTCAGAACGCTTCGTCTTTGGGCAAATGTCTTTAACACTACAGGTTTTATGAGGGGGAATCCTCTCTTTATAATTGATGATGAGGCTGATACCGCTTCTCTAAATACTCTTATTAACAGAAGCAGACAATCCTCCATTAACAGATATCTTGACTCGATTAAGGACGGTGCATCAAGCAGTCTGTACTTGCAAGTAACTGGAACCCCGCAGGCAATATTTCTTCAAACGATTGCTTCTGGGTGGCATCCGTTGTTCACATATTACTTTAAGCCCGGAAACGGCTATCTTGGCGGGGATTTCTTCTTCCCCGAAACGGGTACACCCTCCTGCATTAGTATTCTTAACACTATTCAACGTCCTGCTCGTAATGTTGTAATACGTCATTTGGCAGTATCTGCTCAGATACTTGCTTCTGGCGGGGAGGTATCAAATTGCCTAATTCATCCAAGTATAAGACAGGCAGTCCATCAGCATTCTGCAGGCGACGTTGAAAAAGAACTAAACTGGTGCGTTGAAAACATTACGGGTGATTTTGTAACCGAACTTCAGATTCAATATGACTCTTATGAACCATCAAAGAATGGCAAGCTTCCTTTTAATACAATTGTTGAAAAAGCGCAGAATCTTTTGACTAATGGCGGTATTAAAATTCTTATTATGAACGGAAAAACGGATGTAGACAGTGATGCGTACTCCGTAGGGTGTAATTTCGTAGTTGGCGGTAATACACTTGGCCGAGGAGTCACATTCCCACAGTTACAAACAATTTACTACACAAGGACTTCAAAGAAACCCCAAGCAGATACAATGTGGCAGCACAGTCGGATGTTTGGATATGATCGAGATCCTGGAATGATGAAGGTGTTCATTGATGAGCATCTCTACAAGTTGTTTGCGGATATCAATGCTACCAACAACTCGATAATTTCCCAGATTGAGCAAGGCATCGAGAATGTAAAAATTTATTATCCAGAAGGACTCAATCCCACTAGAGCAAATGTGCTTGATAATGATCATGTGGAAGCTATTTCTGGAGGTACCAATTATTATCCTTACAATCCGAAGAATGATACCATAGAGCAGATTTCAGAACTTTTACAAGCTTTCTCTGAGGATGAACCGTATTATCAAGTTAATCTTCGTTTTGTAAAAGAACTGCTTAGCCATATCATACCAAGTCCAGATTTTAAGTTGTTATCTTTCAAATCGATTATCGACACTATGCTTTCCGAAGCACCCGCCGGGCAAGGAATACTTATTGTCCGAAGACGCAGAGATATCACTCAGGGAACAGGTGCATTACTGTCACCTAACGATTGGCAACTTGGCGGGAGATTTATGGACAAGGTAGTTCTAACCATGTACCAAGTTACTGGTGCAAAAGGCTGGGGAGGACAACCGCTTTGGGTGCCGAACATCAAACTGCCCCATGGCACTTTATATTATGATGTTACTGAGGACTAGGCAAACACTTATAAGGAGGTGATTGTCATGGCGGATAATCACTCCAAGGAAATACGAAGTAAAAATATGTCTCACATTCGCAGTATAAATTCTAAGCCGGAAGAAAAGGTGCGAAAATATCTATTCAAACGCGGGCTTCGCTATAGGAAAAATGTTCGCAATTTGCCCGGATGTCCTGACATCGTCCTTCCAAAATATAAAACCGTTATTTTTATAAATGGTTGTTTTTGGCATCATCATGACTGCGGATGCTTCGTTTGGCCGTCTTCAAACGAAGAATACTGGCATAATAAAATCGAACGCAATGTAGAACGTGACACTGAAAATACACTTTTACTTAGACAACAAGGTTGGCGTGTTCTTGTCATATGGGAATGTCAGCTTAGGAAGGTTGTTGCAGAAAATAGTTTAAATTCTCTGTACGAAAGTATAATTACCAACGAATAAAAAGTAGCCAAGTATATCATCATGTGAATATGATATTGCTTGGCTACTTTTTATTCGTTTATATTTGCATCTATTGCTGGATAATCAATACCTGCAAAACAGCGAAGAATTGATTCGAAAATAATTTGGGCACCTCTGCATGGCACTGCCATTCCTATTTGCTTTCTAACGCTTTCTTTACTTCCAATAAATTCATAGTCGTCAGGAAATGTTTGCAACCTTGCTCTTTCTCTGTTGGTTAATGCTCTTGGCTCTTCCCAATGATAAATATGAGTTCCACCGCCGCCACTACCAGTAACCGTATAAGATGGGCGATTTGGGTCAAGTCTCTTGTAAATTTGACTGATTCTTGCTCCTCTAATATTGAGTTGCAGCTCTACAGGCAAATTTGCAGTAAAAGCATTCTGACCGGGCAGAGTATGCTGAAGTCTCTGTACAACAGTTGGTGACTGTCTTGTCAGTTCGTTATTAAAGGCATTTGCAGGAATTGGAGGAACTTCAATCGCTGTCCTGCAGGAATTATCAATATTAGCATATGGTTCTGTTGACGGAACTCTGTATTCCACATCGATGTCATCACGAATTCCAACTATTATTAATCTGTGTCTTGCCTGCGGTATTCCGTACTCCTCAAACTTATAAAAGTGAGGCGTAATATCATATCCTGCTCCTCTCAGCTCTGCTAGTATCCTTGTAAGAGCAGAACCTTCATTTGCACTTCTTAAACCGCCGACATTTTCTGCTACGAACCAATGTGGTCTGAAAATTCTTAAAGCTCTGATTCCATAAGAATACAGGGGGCCGAATTCTCCATCCATTCCTCTCTGTTCTCCGACAACGCTATAGTCATTACATGGAAAGCCAAATGCTAACGCATCTATTGGTGCGAGCTGACCCAAATCAAATGTGCGAATATCCCCATGATAAACCGTCTCCGGTGCATCGGGGCAGATGTTATGTCTGTATGTCTCGCAGGTGTTAGCATCATAATCGTTTGCCCATTGATGTACAATTGAAAATTCGGGGTTTCCTATATCTGCGTGCGTAGCACCCCATGCGATCCCTCCTGGACCGCAGAACAACTCCCCTAATCTAAATGGCATAATTACAACCCTCCTTCTGAAATTCTATCGGTATTTTTTCTAGATAACATGAAGTCTATAAGGAGTTGCAAATATTCCATATCATTATTGCTTAATTTCTCCAGACCACGAAGTTGTACACTTGGATGAATATCATTTTCTGAAATATATCCTGCCGCTAACAGTAGTTTAAATGGATGGAAATTTAGTGCTTGAGCAATCTTGCACAGATTCTCCCAGTTCGGTTTCTTACGAACACCACTCTCAATTTTCATTATCTCACTGTCGCTTAATCCACAGGCGTTTCCTAATTTTTTCTGAGACAACCCAACCGCTTCTCTTGAATTTTTTATTAGCTTACCTACATTGAGCATAATCTCACCTCGTAAACCATTCTAGCATTATCGCTGCTTATTGTCAATGTTTTTCTAAATTTTCGCTGCCGAAAAGCAGCACATATATGTTACTGGCTTGAGACGATTCAGGTACATACTTGGACGCGATTATGCCGAACTTGGGCACCTTTGTACAAAAAATAAACCCACAAATTATTCTTCCTAACTCTTTATTTTTCTTCCGTTACAGAAAAGGTGGGCACAAAATCCTATTACCGAAAACTCGAGGATATCCCGGAAAAAGAAAAGCGAGATAGGCTGAGTTCATATTCGAGCCCACTATCTCGTTTTTACAGTATTCAATAGGCTTATCGCAGAATAATTAAAAGAAGTCGAGTTCCAAACTACAATAGACCGTTATAACACTTCTATCTCCTCAACCTATCAGAAATCTATCTGTCTACCAAACTATCCTAATTGACCAATTCCCGTAAACAACTGATTTTTCAACAGGTTTTGCCACAATGCAAGATACCTTAAATAGCTAACACCTTTGTTTTCTACACTTTTCAGCGGTTTACTTCTTCACCCTTGACATCAATGCAACTGCCTCAACGTGAATTTTTTAGGCTATTTCATATTTTTGAAAAATGCAGTAAAAATGCTGTATTTATGCTGGTTTGATGTCTATCCTGTCCTCTCGACAAACTATTTTCAATTAGGCTATTTTGGATTTTCACTTCTTCGAACTGTATTTTTTACTTTTTCTCTGGCTGCCATCTTCGCCACTTATAACATTACTTCGGTGCTGTTTTTCAATCTGCACCGCTTGAAACATTTCCTTGGATATGATAGTCGGGTTATTACCCTCTGCAAGATAATATGAATCATGTTTCCCGTTATCCAATAGACGCACATTACCAATGTATTTTTCATTACTAAGCATAACATCAATTGTCCGCTTAGCCCACTTGCCTTTGCCGGTAGGAGATTTAATTTCAAGTCGTTCCAGTTCTTTCAAAATACCTAAAACGCTCTTGCCCTGAAGATAGAGGTCAAATATCATATGGACATTTTTTGTTTCATTATTATTAATAACCAGCTTACCATCAGCACCATTGGTATATCCATAGCATTTTCTGTTATAGAGCTTTGAAGTACCTTGTGCGGCACGTTGTTTGATGCCCCATTTGATATTATCGCTTCGGGATTCATTCTCTGCCTGAGCAATTGACTCAATTATTGAAATCATAAGATTGCTGTCTGTATCAGCAGTATCCAGTTGCTCCTGTTCAAATATGACACGAATGCCGAGAACTTTTAACTGGTTCAATGCGTCGAGGATTTCCACCGTGTCTCGCCCAAATCTACTGATGCTTTTGGTAAGGATAATCTCTAAATCATGTGACTGACAATCCTTCAGCATACGAGTAAACTCTTTACGAGAAGAACCTGTCTTGCTTGAACCAATATCTAAATAAACGTCAACTAATAACCATTTGGCATTAACTGCTGTTAATCTCGTTAACGCCGATACTTGGGCGGTTAGACTTTTCAGCTGATCAGCACTGTTTGTACTCACACGGCAGTAAATGCCAACTCGTTTCTCTCTCTTTGGTGGCTTTGCTGGAATATATTCAATTCGTTTATTTTCAGCCACGGCAAAACCTCCGTAATTTCAGCTTCTTTAATAAATTGGAATTTATTACTGCATGTTTCTGCTAACAAACTGATGTAATGTATGTGGCTCCCGTCCCAGAATCTGCGATAACAAAATACTGTTTCCACAGAAACTGTGTTCATTATAATGCCGGAACATAGTCAGTAGCGTCTGTGCCTGATAGCTAGATGCATAGATTTTCATCTGCCCGATAAAAGCGTCATCTGTGATATAAGCAGATTTAACTTCTCTACCTGCCACCTCAGAAAAAACTTCTTCCATATCCTGTAACGAATAGCTGCCTTTTCCGCAAAGTTCAAAAGTTCCATTCGCATAGTCTTTGCTACTTAAAATCGCAGCCGCTGCCTCCGCAAAATCCTCCATATCAACAAGGCTCATCTGCGTATTATCCGAGGTGAAAAACTTCTGAAGCATGGGGCCGCCGCTCTGAACGGATTTCACAGCCGGCATCAGCATCTGCATAAAGACAGCTGGTTGAATAACGGCAAAGTCCAAACCAGAATCCACCACCAACTGTTCTGTAAGCAATTTCCTTTTATGATGCGGCATATCCTGAAGCACAGAATGTAGCACGGAATGATAAACAAAATATATGTTTCCTGTTTCCTTGGCGATTTGTATCATCTGTCCGCCAATTTCATCTTCTTTAGGATTAGCGGCAGAGCAAATATAGTACACGGTGTCCACCCCATGAAGAGCTTCTCTCAAATCTTTTTCTTCCGACATATCACCGATGAATACTTCCGTTGCGCCAGCTTCTTTTACCTTTTTTATATTGGAGGATCTATGAATGAACGCCTTTGTCTCGATTCCTGCTTTACTTAACGCACATATAACTGCACATCCGACTTGTCCGCTTGCACCTGTTATCAAAATCATAACATTCCTCGCTTTCTATCTCACGAATAAATTCAAATTTATTGTTCATTTTAACTTGATAATACCCTTCTTTAGAGTTAGTATATGACACTACCAAAGGAGGTTTTGTTATGAAAAAAAAATCAATATTACACATTTCTATCTGCTGCCAGGATTGCTCTCCAGTAGTTAAAAAAGCTCTTCAAAATGAGTTGGTATCATATTCTAAAAAAATAGCTGAGGATCACTGCAATCCTATTGTGGATATAAGAATTGATGCCTTGGACACACAAGAGGAAAAGCAAGTTCTTTTGGAATTATCATACCATTATGTGCTGACTAAAACCCTTTCCGTACCTTTAAAAACTATTGATGATTTTTACACTCCCATAGCCATATTTACTGGAGCAGCCATACAACGTTTGTATGAAAAAAATCCAAATACCGGAACAGAAAATTGGTTGTTAATATCGCTTACTTCATTAAAGTCCAGTGATGGAATTTATAACATTCAATGGTCTTCAGGCTATCATTGTTGTCAGGCTAATTATCATTCCGCTACATTTCCGCTATGTTAATTAGCCTATTTTTACAACATTTCTGTCCCCACAACCTATCAAAAACATATCTGTCTACCAAACCATCTCCCTCGACAAGTTACCATAAACGGCATATTTTTCAATGGTTTTAGCCATAATTCAAAGTATCCAAAATAGCTAAATCACTTGTATTCTACTCTTTTCAGCCGTTTACTTTCCAACCCTTGACATCAAAGCTACTGCCTCGACGTGCGTCGTCTGCGGGAACATGTCCACCGGCTGGGCTTCAACAAAGTCGTAGCCGCTGTCGCACAGGATCCGCACATCCCGGGCCAGGGTCGACGGATTGCAGGAAACATAGACGATCCTTGCAGGGGCGATTTCGGAGACGGTGGCAAGGAGAGCGGCGTCGCAGCCGGTCCTCGGCGGGTCCAGGATCACGACGTCCGGTTTAATGTCCTGGCTGGCCAGTTTGGGCAGCTCGATTTCGGCCTTGCCGCAAATGAATTCGGCATTTTTGATGTTGTTGATTTCAGCGTTTCTGACTGCGTCGTCGACTGCCGCCTTTTCGGACTCGATGCCGATGACTTTTCTGGCCTTGGCGGCGCAGTAAAGGCCTATGGTTCCGACGCCGGAATAGAGGTCGAGGACGGTTTCCTTACCCTGCAGCGCGCCGTACTCGACGACGACGTTGTAAAGCCGCTTCATCTGGACAGGATTGACCTGGTAGAAGGATTGCGGCGATATTTCGAATTTCAGCTTGTCGATGGTGTCCACGATCCTGTCTTCGCCATAGATCGTGATATTCTCGCGGCCCATGATGATAGGGGGCCTTTTACGGTTCACGTTGAGGACGATACTTTTAACGCCGGGAACGCCTTTGACCATCATGCTGATGAACTTGTCCCGGTTCGGGATCTTCGTGCCGTTGATCACCAGAATGATCATCACTTCGCCGGTATTGAAGGCGGTCCGGACGATCAGATGACGCAACAGGCCTTCGCCGGTTTTTTCATTGTAGGCCATCAGTCGGTCGCTTTCGATATAGCGGCGCAGCACCGCGGCGGCCATGTCGGCGGCGGCGGTCTGAATGATGCAGTGCTCGCAGTTCACGACCTCATGGCTTTTGACCTTGAAAAAGCCGACGCCGTCCGCGGTCACCGGAAACTGGGCTTTGTTCCTGTAGCCGAAAGGATTGCGCATGCCCATCGTATGCCGCACTTTTGGATCCTCAAGCTTGCCGATGCGCGTCAGGGCGTCCCGGACCATTTTTTGCTTCAGCTTCAGCTGGGCGTCGTAGACCATGGCCTGAAGGGAGCAGCCGCCGCATTGTTCCGCATAAGAACAGGGGGGATTAATGCGCTCCTTTGAGGGTTCAATGATTTCGACCACCGCTCCGTGGGCGTAATTTTTTTTGATCAGACTGATGCGGACCTCCGCCACATCGCCGGGGATCGTTCCGGGAACGAAGACGGCGATGCCGTCGGCCCGGCCGATTCCGTCGCCCTCAAAGCTCATATCTTCGATTGCGACTGTGTATGTTTTATGTAACTCCAGCATCTTTTCTCCTTCTGCGGCGCCTGGCCGCCTTATGGCCTGCGGCATTTGCCGCTGTTTATCATGCGGCGCCCACCGCTATATGTCCCTGCCGTTTCTCAAACGGTCAGCGATCTCTTCAAGTTTTTTAAGCCTGTGATTGATGCCGGATTTGCCGACGGGCGGATCCAGCAGGGCGCCCAGCTCCTGCAGGCTTGCTTCCGGCTGCTCGAGCCTCAGCTCCGCCGCCTCTCTGAGCTTGTCCGGCAGAAATTGCAGTCCCCGGGCCGTTTTTATATACTCGATGCTTTCGAGTTGTCTCGAAGCAGCGTTGACGGTCTTGTCCAGGTTTGCGGTCTCGCAGTTCACAAGCCTGTTCGTCTTGTTCCTGAGCTCCTTGACGATGCGGATGTTCTCAAAATCCAGCAGGCGTCCGTGGGCGCCGAGGATGTTGAGAAAGTCGACGATCTGCTCGCCTTCCTTGATATAAACGACGTAACTTTTCTTGCGAAGCACTGTCTTGGCATGCAGGCCGAAGCTGTTGATCAGCTTTTTGATGTCCGAAGCAAGAGCCTCGCTGTTGCTGACGATTTCAAGATGATACCCTTTTTCCGGATCGCTCAGGGATCCGGAGCCCATGAAAACGCCGCGCAGATAAGCTTTGCGGCAGCATTTCTTTTTGATGATATTTTCCGGTATGCCTTCAACGATATAGTTGCAGCCCTCCCGCACGCCAAGGATGCCGGTTTCCCGCAGGATCTGCTCCGCATTCATTTCCGAAGGTATGATCATTTCGTAAAAATGTCCCTTCTTCAGGATCCTGGTCTGGCTGATGGTCAGATCGGCATGGATGCCGAAATAGCTCTTGAGCATCCGGAGAAATTTTCGCGCCGCCGCCGGATTCTCAGTCACGAGCTTGACATTCATGCGGCCGCCGCCGGACAGCCTTATCGTGCCGCACATGCGCATGAAGCCTGAGATCTCCGCCAGCAGGCAGCATTTGTTTTCCGGGATCAGCAGAGCCAGTTCGTTTTTCGTATTGGCTGAAAATGTCATAGGGCACCTTCCTTTGAACCGTATATGTTGCTTAACTATGTTAACACAGTTTGGCGAATGCTTCAATCCGCTGGGCCAAACAAATAGCCGGGCGGCGGCCGAACGGCCGGATGTAGAAATATCCCGCCATGCGGCCGGATATAGAAACATCCCGCCATGCGGCGGGATATTCCAGGAGAAGAGTTTTATCTGAAGTTATTTATCTGGCCAGATCCTGACGCCTTTTTCCAGCAGCCACGAATACCGCTCGTCGTCCACCCTTGTCGTCCAGGGATCATCCTTGAGATGCCTGATCATCCAGCAATAATACATCGCATAGCCGGGAGCCGCCGTCTGGGGATGGGTTGGGCCGCCCGGAATGCACAGGGCGCTGTTGTTTACGATCTTGAAAACGTCGTCGCCGATGAAGCCGGCGCCGAAACCGTGCTCCCTGTCGAATCTGTAAAAATAGACCTCGGGCTGACGATGGCCGTGGGGTATGTAGCTGGACCATTTGCCGGGGAAATTGATGACTTCCCCGAGGACCATATTGGAATAGGGCGCGTTGTTATAGTCAAAAACTGTCCGGACAAGGCGCCTTGCCGTATCGTTCCAGACATCCTTGCCGAAAATATCGCTTCTGCAGTCTTTGGGCCTGTAAAGAACCGGATGGAAATCCCTGTCGTTGGTCGTCTTCTGGACCAGGATCTCCGATTCCTCCACGGCATCGACCTTCACATGAACGTTCTTCGGAAAATGCAGCACAGTCGGATTTTCGTCAAAAAGCGAGTTCCTTGATGCGATCTCCTGATGATCGTCCCAATGCAGGCGTATCGAACCCGAAAGCAGCAGAAGGGCAGTCTCTTTGTCCGTATCGAAAAAGACTTTTATGCTCTTCGCGCCCATTCTCTCGACGCCGATATCCATCAGCATTTCCGGCGCTTTCGTCTCCATATTGGTTATTTCATTATATCCGTAACGGATATTGTCAAGCCTTATTAGCACAGTTTCACCTCCCGAAAGCCATATGCGCGGCCATGTATGCGGCCATCTGCGCACGGCGGATTTCATCCCGTGCATCTCGATAATGAACGGGCTCAGTATTTGATCATGAATTTCCTGATGATCTTCACTAGATTGTCATAACCTTCGGCAAATTGCTCGAGCGTTTTATTCACGGGTCCATAGGTATCGAACTCCTCGACGGGCATGCCGTCGTACCCCTTGACGAAATCAGGCAGCTTCCGGAGCTCGGCCAGATAATAAGCGGGGACTTCGTCGTCGATCCTGGATCGGACTTCGATATCGGATTCGTTGAACATTTTCTGATATTTGTGCGGGATCGTCATGATCATATCGCCGCCGATGAACTCCGCCCAGTGAAGATGGGTCCTGTAGGCGGCCGCCAGCATTTTCGTCTTGTAGCCTCTTTCCTTGAAGATCCTGTAAGCTTTCTTGACGCAGGCTACGCCGGCGTAATTCAGCGCGCAGGGATCGATGACGATATTTTTCTTTTCGACGACCGACTTGAGCCAGTCGTCAAGTCTACCGACCATGATCGTGCAGACCGGATTGATCCCGGAATTGTCGAGCCCTTCCTTTTCACGTCTTGCAAGGCCTCGCTCGACGGCTTCGCCGACTGCCAGCGCCTGGGCGGTGCAGAACGACACGGTGGCGTTGATGCTGACGCCTCTGTAGGTGGCCTCCTCATAAGCCCGGATGCCGGCGGATGTGGCGGGCATCTTCACATGAAGATTCGGTGCCAGCGTGGAGAAGTAGACCGCCTGCTCCACGAGCTTTTCACTGTTTCTGAAATACTTCGTATTGGTCTGGATCGAGATCCTGCCGGTGCCCTGTGCGGTGTCGAACAGGGGCTCAAGAAGCCTGGCGCCGTCGATGGCCATTTTTTCGATCGCCATCCACGCGATCTCGTCTTCTGTCGAAATCGGGTTGTCTTTGACAAGGTCTTCGACATATTCTTTATATTCTGCCATTTCCTTGTCCAGAACGGTTTTGACGATCACCGGATTCGACGTTGCGCCTGTGGCGCCGCGATCTATGGCGTACAACAGTTCCGGAATGGAGCAGGAATCGTTCCAGTAGCGTGTTGGGAATTTCAGTGTCATTTCAAGCAGTTTGTCCACTTTTATTACCTCCTTTTGCATATGCGCGGGGCAGCAGCCGATTATTTTTTCTTCGCGTTCTTTCTCATGTCAATGATGACCGCAACGATGATGATCAGCCCTTCCAGCACCTGCTGCCAGTATGCCTGCACACCGAGCAGCGTCAGGCCGTTCCTGAGAACGCCCAGGACGAGGGCGCCGATGATGGTGCCGCTGACGGTTCCGATGCCGCCGTCGAAGCTGGTGCCGCCGATGACTGCGGATGCAATGGCTGTCAATTCATAGCCCGTGGCAGCTCCGGGATGGACGCTGCCGACACGGCCCGCGAACACCAGCGCCGCGACGGCGCAGAGCAGGCCAGTGAAAACGTACAGTATGACAAGATTCTTCTTAACGTTGACGCCGGATACCTCGGCGGCTTTTGTATTTCCGCCGATGGCGTATACATTCTTGCCAAAGGCCGTATGATTCAGAAGCACCCAGGTTATAAAGGCCATCAGCAGATAAATGATAACGGGGACCGGGATTATGCCGACCTTGCTTCCGATGAACATGAAGTCCGGCGTCAGCTGGCTGACCGGTTTGCCGCCCGTATACATCAGCGTCATGCCCCTGGCCATGGTCATCATGCCTAGCGTTGCAATGAAAGCGGGGATGCCGGTATAGGCAATCAGGCTTCCGTTGATCCCGCCAAGCACAGCGCCTATTAGCAGGGCTGCCAGGATCGGAACGATGACGGGCATTTCGCCGAGGCTGGGAAAGAACTTCGTAGTCGCGCCCGCGACCTGGCCGAGCGATGCAGCCACTATTCCGGAGAAGGCCAGGATGGAACCGACGGACAGATCGATCCCCTTCGTGATGATGACGAGCGTCATGCCCAATGCCATTATACCATAAATGGAGCTTTGGGTCAGAACGTTGAAAATGTTCGTCGGGGAAAGGAATTTGGGTTCTGCCAGCGATATGCCCGCGATAAGCAATATCAGCGCGAAAACGATGCCGTATTTTTTGAGAAGCGCCGCCAGCTTTATTGCCTGCATGCTTTTAGTTTTGACGGCCTCAGCCTTTTCGGCCTCTGCCGCGATCTTCCTGGAATCTTCACTCATGTCTGTCTCTCCTCCCTATTAATTTGTCAGGCTGCCGTACGGCTGGCCTGTGGCGTATGTCATGATTTCTTCCTGTGTCAGATCCTTTCGGTTGTCGATTATGCCGGTGACCCTGCCTTCATGCATGATCATGATCCGGTCGCTCATTCCCATGACTTCGGGAAGCTCCGACGAAACCATGATGATGCTCTTGCCCTGCCCGGCCAGTCCGGTGATCAGCCGGTGGATCTCGGCCTTTGCACCGACATCGATGCCGCGGGTCGGTTCATCCAGTATGAGGATCTCCGGCTCTGTCAGCAGCCATCTAGCCACAAGCACCTTCTGCTGGTTGCCGCCGCTCAGGTTGGCGATCAGCTGGTTCATGCCCGGCGTCTTGATCTGGATTTTGGCGATGTACTCGCTGGTGTCGCTCATCGCTTTCTTATGGTCGATCAGACCGTTCTTTTTGACGTATTTGCCGATATTCGCGATGACGACGTTCTGCATGACGGACAGGCATGGGAATATGCCGTCGAGGCGCCTGTCTTCCGTCAGCAGGGCCATTCTGCACTTTTTCGCGTCAATTGGGGAGTCGATCCGGACCTCGCTGCCGTCGATGACGATCGTTCCTGCCGCTTTGGCGCGGATGCCGAAGAGTGTCTCGATGACCTCCGTCCTGCCGGCTCCCACAAGCCCTGCGATGCCCAGTATCTCGCCCTTTCGCACATTGAAGGACACGTCGCTGAACCTGCCGGCTGCATCGCTGAGTCCGCTCACTTCAAGCTTGATATCGCCGATCGGGCAGTCGATTTTGGGAAACATTTCCGTGACGTCGCGGCCGACCATCATTTTGATCAGGGTGGCTGCGTCAATCTTGTCCTTGTCCGCGCTGCCGATCAGTCGGCCGTCCCGGAAGACGGTGATCCTGTCGCTTATCTCGAAGATCTCATCCAGCTTGTGGGAAATATAGATCAGGGACTTGCCGCTTGCCTTCAGCCTGCGCATGATGACATAAAGCTGCTCGATTTCTTTTTTCGTCAGAGCGGAGGTGGGCTCATCCATAATGATGAGTTTCGCGTTATATGATATCGCCTTGGCGATTTCGATCATCTGTGTTTTTGCCGTGGATAAATCTATCATCAAAGTCTTGGGATCGACATCGAGGTCGATGATTTCCAGGACTTCTTTTGTCATGTCATACATTTTTTTGTGGTCTATAAGGCCGAACCTGGTCTTGGGCTCCCGTCCCAGCCAGATGTTTTCCATCACGGTCCTGTGCAGAATGGGGCTCAATTCCTGATGGATCATCGAAATGCCCATTCGCAGGGCTTCCGCCGTATTGTAGTCCGAAATGGCCCTGCCATCGAAGGTGATCTCACCGGACGTCGGCGGATGAATGCCGATCAGCGTTTTCATCAGTGTCGACTTGCCGGCTCCGTTTTCCCCGACCAGCGCGTGTATCTCACCGTAGCCGACAGTCAGGTCGACGCCTTTCAGAGCCTGGACGCCCGGAAATGTTTTTACGATATTCCTCATTTCCAGGATATTTTTTTCTTCAGCCATTGCAAACGCCCCTTCTATTGAAATTTATAGGAAATTGGAAATTTTGGGTCTTAGAAATTTGTGGGAAAAGAGAAACCTCTTTTCCCACAATATCCGCTATATCAAATTGTTGCCTGTTTGGTCTGTTTACTGGAATTCAGCGACATTGTCCGCATTGACGAGAACGAAGTCGATCCAGGTGATGGCTTCCGGAGTTTCGCCGTTGAGCAGCTTGGAAACGACTTCAACGCCGCCTCCGCCCTGTCCCTTGGCATCCTGCAGGACTGTCGCATCGAGTTTGCCGTCTGCTACGAGCTGCACTGCGTCAGGAATGGCGTCGACGCCCATGACGATGACATCGTCTCTGCCTGCCGCATCAAGGGCCTGAAGAGCGCCGATGGCCATCTGGTCATTATTTGCAAGGATGGCTTTCAGGTCATCACCGTATGCGGTGAGCCAGTTTTCGGTAAGAGCCATGCCCTTGTCAGGCTGCCAGTCGCCGGCTTCTTTATTCAGGATCTTGTAGTTTGGATATTCAGCAAGTACCGTTTCGTTTCCTTCAGTTCTCTTGACAGCGCCTTCATTGCTCAGGATTCCCATGAGTATGCCTACGCCGACAGGATTTTCAGTTCCAAGAAGCTCCACAAGATATTTGGCCTGGAGCTGTCCAGCGACGATTTCCTGCGATCCTACATAATATACGCCTTCAGGAGGCTGTTCTGTTCCAAACGGATTTCTGTTGACATACACGAGCGGAATGCCAGCTTCTGTCACAGCATCGGTGATGGGACCCATTGCGCTTGTGTCGACGGGAACAACGATGATGGCGGCGACGCCTTCTTCGATCATGGCTTTAACCTGATCCTGCTGTTTCACCACGTCCTCCTGCGCATCCTGGACGTCGATAGTGTATCCGAGCTCTTCTGCTTTCGCTGTTGCCGCATCCGCTACATACGTCTGGAACGTGTCGTTCATGTTGCAGGTGGCAAAGCCGATCGCGACTGCTTCTGTTTCGGCCGCGGGCTCTTCAGTGCCGCCTCCGCAGGCGGTGAACATTCCGAGGGCGAGTACCAGAACCAGCAATAATGCAAGTATCTTTTTCATTTTTCTCCTCCTACACTTCCTAAATTCATTAAATAATAAATCATATATCAACAGCGTCAACTGTCAATAACTTCCAGTGTCTATGTGAGGACAAACGTTTTACGAAAACGATTGCTAAGCTGATACTACCATTACGAAAATCCTTTGTCAATACAAAAAAGCCCTGATTTTCCAACAATTGCGGCAGCCTGTCCTGATATAATTTTAACGTGTCCGGAAAACCGCCGGGAATGGCGGCACGCCTTCTTTTTACGATTGACAAACAGGCCGGCAGAGAATATAATCTGCGCAGGAAAACGTTTGCTTTACCACGCTGGTCAGCTGTCGTCGGAACCGGAGCACCGACGCCGATCGTCACAACGCAGCAAGGTTGAACAATGGCCTTTCGCCCTATCGAACGGAGGATCAATATGAAAAAAGTGAAACTTGGCATCGTCGGCCTGGGACGGCTCGGACGCAAGCATGCCTCGAATATCAATTATCTGGTCAACAATGCCGAACTGACTGCCGTATGCAGCGCAGTGCCCGAGGAAGTGGAGTCCGTCATGGCGGAGATGAAGCCCAAATACGGCACCGCCGACTATATGGAGCTTTTTGCGGACCGCGAGCTCGACGGTATCGTCATCGCCTCGAATTCCAAATTCCACTGCCAAATGATCGTCGACGCGGCCAACGCCGGCGTCAGAAACATCTATTGCGAAAAACCTCTCGGCATGACGCTTGAAGAAATCGAACTGATCAGAAAGACCTGTGAAGAAAAAGAAGTCGGCATATTCCAGATCGGCTATAACCGCAGATTCGACGCTTCACTGATGGAAATGAAAAGGAAGATCGATGAAGGATTCATCGGAAAGCCGATCCTGATAAAACTGACGAACAGAGATCCGGAATGGGATGCGGACAACCTGGTCCGCTTCAGTCCGACCAGCGGCGGGCTGGTTTTCGATATGCTCACCCATGATTATGACGCGGCCAGATGGCTGATCGGCTCCGATGCCGACACGGTATACGGCATGGGCGGCGTCTTTGGATACGAAGGCCTCAAACAGGTCGGGGATCTGGACAACTGCATCCTGTCGGTTTCGTTCAGAAACGGTGTTATGGGCTTCCTGGAAACATCCAGAAACTCCACTCACGGCTATCATGTCGAATATGAGGTCCTCGGCACTGAAGGCATGCTCAGGATGGGCGTCCTGCCGAGCCGCGATCGCGTGCTCCACTATGACAGGAATGGCGTTACAGGCAAATACTTCAGTGATTTCTATACATTCTGGGAACCGACTTTTGCGGCGGAGATCCAGCATTTCGCCGACTGCATCCAGACCGGCGCAAAGCCGGCGGTGGGCCTTCTGGATGGCTATAAAGCCGTCGAATGGGCATTTGCGGCAAAGGAAGCCGTCGATAAAAGGACGATCATAAAAATGAAATAGTTGCGATCCGTGTATAAAGCAATGGAAGGCTGCATGCCTTCCATTGCTTTATTTTTGGCTTTTCAGCTCTTGGCTGCCGCTGCGCGCCGTCCGGGCCGAAGTCCTTCCGTCCATTTCAGGAATGGCGCCGCGCTTCAGTATTATGGCTTACAGAAATTCATCCACGTTCTCGCTGGTGATCAGGGTGAAATCGACTAAAAGCTCAGGTTCCACCGTTTCGCCCATTGCCAGCTTGTAAACCGTATTCATGGCCTCAAGACCCTGTGTGGTCGTGCTCTGGGATACGGTGGCCGCCAGCCTGCCTTCTTTGACGGCAGCGAGGGCGTCCGGTGTCGCATCCAGGCCGTAGACTTTGATCTTATCCTGGAGTTTGGCGTCTTCAACGGCTTTCAGCGCGCCCAGAGCCATGCCGTCGTTCTGTGCGACGATGGCGTTGATCTCCTTGCCGGACTGCAGCCAGTTCTCGACGAGCTTCAGCGCTTCATCGGTCGTCCAGTTGGCGGTGCTTTCGAATACGACTGTTACGCCCGGATTTGCGTCTATGACAGCCTTATAGCCTTCCGATCTGCCGATCTGCGCATCGGAACCCATAGGCCCGAGCAAGATGGCCACATTGCCCTTGCCGCCAAGATCCTCGACGGCTTTGGTCATCTCCAGCGCGCCGCCGTCCTTGTTCGCGACGCCCACATAGGCGCTGGCCGCTGACGGATCGCTGATCTGCTGGTTGACTATTACAACAGGAATGCCTGCTTCAGTGGCGGCTTTCACTGCCGGAATGATGGCGTCGACCGATACCGGCTCAATGATGATGCCGTCGATGCCCTGGTTCACCGTCGTCTCGATCTGGCTGATCTGTTTTGCCGCGTCTTTCCCGCCGTCATTTACCGTGACATTGACACCCAGCTCCGCTGCTTTCGCTTTTACGGCATCGGATAATTCAATGGTGAAGGCGTTGGTCATATGGCTTATGAAAAACGCAAATTCCTTTGGTTCTTGCGCGGCCGGCTCTTCTTTGGCTCCGCCGCCGCAGGCTGCCAGGATCGCCGTCATCATAAGCAGCACGAGGACGATCGACAGCACTTTTCTTGTTTTCATCGTTTATTCCTCCTCCTATGTAACTTATATCATCTGCGGCTTCAGTGCCGCAATGGATATACGGCTTGGACCCGCCGAGGTCCGGTTGTTCCTGCTCAGACATTCCTGGATTTGCTCTTGATGTCGATCAGGACGGCGAAGACGATAATCGCGCCTTTGATGATCAATTGGTAATGGGATGAGACGCCCAGAATATCCAGGCCGTTTCCGATCACCGCGATCATCAGCGCGCCGATGACGGTGCCGTACCACTTGCCGGCGCCTCCCGCCATGCTGATGCCGCCGATGATGACAGCCGCGATGGCGTCCAGCTCATAGCCGCTTCCCGCAGTCGGCGATCCGGATACGGTCCTTGATGCAAGCAGCATTCCCGCAAATCCCGCCAGCATGCCCGCGTACGTGTAGACCATGATCTTCATTTTCCTGACGTTGATGCCGGAGACCTTTGCGGCGGTTTCATTGCCGCCGATCGTGTACACCCGCCGGCCGAAGACGGTCCGAGTCAGGATGAACGCCGAGATCAGAACAATAATCAGGAAGTACACCGCGAGCAGCGGTATGCCGAAAAGGAATCCGCTGGCGACATATTCAAAAGGTTTGGATACGTTGAAAACAGGCGCTCCGCCGCTGGCGATCAGGGATACTCCCCGGACAGCGGTCATTGTGCCCAATGTTATTATGAAGGGAGGTATCTCGCCATAGGCGACGCCGATGCCGTTCACCACACCGACTGCCGCGCCAATGATCAGCGCGATGACGATCGGCACGAACAGCGGATATTCCCCTGGATGGGAAAAATGCGCCGCCATGACGCCAGCCAGCGCGGCGGTGGATCCCACCGACAGATCGATGCCGCCGGAAATGATGACCAGCATCATGCCGCAGGCGAGGATGCCGTTGATCGATGCCTGCTTGACGATATTGATCAGATTGGACGGCCTGGCGAACGCATCGGGTGACAGCGCCATCAGGAATGCTATTATGACGATGAAGGCGATCAGGATCCCAAGTTCCCTGATGTTTTCGCCAAGTTTTCCTTTTTTGATCCCAGATTCCCCTTTCATGCCCCGGCACCTCCCATTGCTGAAGCGAATCCCATGATCGCTTCCTGTGTGAATTCGCTGCGCATCAGCTCTCCGGTGATCCTTCCCTCGCACATGACCAGGATCCTGTCGCTGATGCCCATGACCTCCGGCATTTCAGACGATATCACGATGATCCCCTTGCCCTGGCGGGCGAGTTCGCCGATGAGCAGATAGATGTCTCTTTTGGCTCCCACATCTATGCCCCTGGTCGGCTCATCGAATATGATGATATCCGGTTCGGTCAGCAGCCATTTTGCGAGCACCACCTTTTGCTGGTTGCCGCCCGATAAAGTCTGGACCATGGTTTTCCTTGAATTGGTCCTGATGCCGAGTCTGCCGATATAATCCTCCGACACCTTTCCTTCCCGCGACTGATCGATAAAGCCGAATTTTGCCAGCTTGTCGATGCTGACGATGGTGATGTTGTGCTCGACGCTGGCTTTGAGGTTCAGGCCGGTCCGTTTGCGGTCTTCAGTGATCATGGCGATCTTCGTTCTGATGGCGTCCTTCGGATGCCGGATCCTTATATTTCGGCCCTTGACGGCTACCTCTCCCCTGGAGCCCGGCGCCATGCCGAAAATGCTTTCCATCAGTTCGCTCCGTCCGGCGCCGACCAATCCCGCAATGCCGAGCACCTCGCCCTCCCTGAGGATGAAACTGACGTCCCGGACCCTCCGTCCCCTGTTCATATTGCGGACTTCCATGATCGGCTCGCCGATGGTCGCCTCGCCTTTTGGGTAGACCTCGGATATTTCCCTGCCCACCATCATCGTGATCAGCCTGTTCCGGTCAAAATTTCTCCGCTCGTCCGTGCCGACCAGGCGGCCGTCCCTCAGGACGGTTATCGAATCCGCGATTTGGAAAATCTCGTCGATCTTATGCGAAATATAAATAATGGCAACGCCCTGTTCCTTCAGCTGACGAATCTGCCTGAACAGCACCTCGACCTCCCTGTCCGTGATGGCGGACGTCGGTTCGTCCATAATTATGATGCCCGCCGACAGCGAAATGGCCTTGACGATTTCCACGAGCTGGATCTGGGCCACACTAAGCCTCCGGACGATTTCCTCAGGCTTGATGTCGATGCCCATGGCGTCGAAAAGCGAAGCCGTCTCCGCCCGCATCGCAGCGCGGTCGACCAATCCGACTTTTCCCAATCCTTTTTTGCGTATCTCCCGGCCGATGAAAATATTCTCCGACACCTCCATGTCGAGAACAGGATTGAGTTCCTGGTGGATCATGGAGATCTTTTGGGCAATGGCGTCCCTGGGCCCGCTGATATGAGTCTCATGGCCGTTCAGAACGATATGTCCCGCATCGGCTTTATAGATGCCCATCAGGATCTTCATCAGCGTCGATTTGCCCGCGCCGTTCTCGCCCATAAGCGCATGGACTTCTCCCGGCTTCACTCTGAGGTCCACCTGGTCCAGCACCTTGACGCCGGAAAAAGATTTGTCGATTCCTGTCATTTCCAAAACGTACTGCATCCTGACCACCTTCATTCTTTCCGGTCCAGTCTTATCGGCAGTTTGCCCGAATCGATCAATTTAGAGTTGCTGCTGAGACAGCCTTTAAATAAAGGCTTTTCAGAAGGTTTGACTATAATTCCATATAATAATTTTAACACAATGAAAATTTGCTGTAAAGTTTTACCACAGAACAAAGACAGGAAAGCCCGCAGGCTTTCCTGATTTTATCCGCATGATATTACCCGTCTATTTCGCTCAATCTGACCGGCCGGCCTTCGGCTACGGACTTTTTGGCCGCGAGGCCCATCTTTATGGGCTGCAGACCGTCAAAACCGGTCACCGGCGTTTCGCCGCCGCTGATCAGGGCTTCGGTGAACTGCTTTATTTCTTCGGAGAACGATTCCATATAACGCTCCAGGAAGAAGTACAATGGCTTCTCGCTGTATACTCCCGAAGCGGTGCTCCAGACGGCCGTAGACGGCGTATCGTTGGTCGTTTCGGCTTTTCCTTTGGAACCGAAGGCTTCGACGCGCTGATCGTATCCGTACGCCGCTTTCCGGCTGTTGTCGATGACGCAGATCGTTCCATTCTTGAACCGGATGGTCACGACGGCAGTGTCGACGTCGCCAGCTTCGCCGATGGCCGGATCCACAAGACAGGCGGCTGCGACATAGATCTCTTCGGCTTCGCTGCCGGTCAGAAATCTTGCCATGTCGAAATCGTGGATCGTCATATCCATGAACATGCCGCCGGAAACCTTGACATATTCGGCTGGAGGCGGCGCCGGATCCCTTGAGGTGATCCGCAGGATATGCAGGTCGCCGAGCTCGCCTGAGGCGATCAACTCCCTGACCTTTTTGAAATTATGGTCGAATCTCCTGTTGAAACCGATTTGAAGCTTGACACCGGCTTTTTCCGCTGCGGCGATGACGGCTTCGACCTTTTCTATCGACAGATCGACTGGTTTTTCACAGAAGATATGCTTTCCGGCTGCGGCGGCATCGATGGCGATGGCTGCATGGGTGTCCGTCGAGGAGCAGATCAGGACCGCGTCGATATCGGGATCCTTCAGCAGATCCCGGTAGTCCTGGTAGACATTCGGAATGCCCGTCTGGGCCGCCCATTCCCTGGCGCTGTCGACATAGACGTCCGATATGCCCCGGATCTCGACCTGGGGCAGGTGATTGACGATGCTCATCGTATGAACCCGGCCGATCCTGCCGGCGCCGATGATGCCGACCTTCAGTTTCTTTTCCATCTCATTGTCTCCTTTATAATCCGCACTTTTCTCTAATGTATTTACGCGCCTTGAGCGCATATTCGAGGGGATCCGCCTTCGCGGGATCCTGTTCGGCTTCGACGACCATCCAGCCTTCATAGCCGCTCTGTTCGATGATCCTGAAAATCGGCTCGAAGTCGATGCAGCCGTCGCCGGGCACCGTGAACGTGCCTGCCCGGACGCCGTCCAGAAAGCTCATCTTTTTCTCCCGGACCATGCCGACCACTTCCGGTCTCACATCCTTCAGGTGTATGTGGGCGATGCGTCCCATATGCTTCTTCAGCAGGTCGACGCAGGCTTCCTGGGTGCCTTCCGAATAGAAAATGTGCCCCGAATCATAAAGCAGATGGACGTCGTCATTGACGCTCTCCATGAATCTATCTATTTCAGCCATCGTCTGCACGCCGGTCCCCATATGGTGGTGGCAGGCGACCTTCATGCCCTTTTCCGCTGCCAGCGCCGCCATTTTATTGTAGCCGTTCACGACTTTCTCCCACTGCTCTTCGGTATAAACCGGTTTTGCGTCAAAGATCGGCTGATCCAGACCCTGTATGCTGTTGCCGACTTCGGCCGCCCCTATGACGCCGGCGCCGAGCGCATGCAGGAAGTCCCGATGCTTCACGAACTCCGCCAGCACCTCCTCTTCCGGCTTGCTTGTAAAGCAGGCGCTGAACCAGGCATTGCAGATCCTGATACCGCGCAGATCCAGCGCTTTCTTTAAAACAGCCGCGTCTTTGGGATACTTGTTTCCCACCTCTGATCCGGTGAATCCGGCCAGCGCCATTTCGCTGACGCACTGCGCGAAGGTGTTTTCGCTTCCCAGGTCAGGCAGATCGTCATTTGTCCAGCCAATCGGCGCAATGCCGAGCAATACTTTATCCTTATCCATTGAACCTGTCTCCTTAATACTTCTTTGCCTGGTCCGCATGCCTGCGGATATCGGCCGCGGCTTCCTCAACGGCCTTGTGCTTCGATACCTGCGCCGTCCCGACTCTCCACCAGGCGTCGTAGCCGTCGGTCATCGTGCCCGGAAGCGTCTTGATATCGATCAGGCAGCTTTTGCTCTGCTTTTTCATGGCTTTGACGCCCGCTGCCACTTCTTTCATGGTCTCGGCCCGATAGCCCGCTCCGCCGTAGCCTTTTGCGATCATCGCATAATCGACCGGCAGATACGCACCTGTGAGCCGGGCGGTTTCACCTTCCCGATACCGGTATTCGTTCCCGAAGCTCGGGATGCCCTGGCTTCTTTGGAGATTGTGGATGCACTGGAAACCATGGTTGTCAATGAGGATCACATTGATCTTCACATTTTCCTGCAGGCTCGTCAGGAATTCGGAATGGAGCATGTTGAAGCTGCCGTCGCCGACCAGCGCATAGACCTCCCGGTCAGGTTCGGCGAGCTTGACGCCGACTGCGGCGCCGACTTCATAACCCATGCATGAAAATCCGTACTCCACATGATAGACATTGTCGCCCCGGCATCGCCAGACGCGCTGCACATCGCTGGGCAGGCTTCCGGATGCGGACACGATTATGGCGTTCTTATCCAGCAATTTCTCGTTCAGGGCTCCCAAAATCTGGCTCTGGGTCAGCCCATCCGGGCTTTCCAGATTGTAAAGACGGTCGACTTCGGCGTCCCAGGCCGCTCTTTCTTTTTTTATTTCACCGGCATAGCCGCTTTTGTAATGTCTTTTCTTCAATTCCGCCGTCAGTGCTTTAAGTGCGAGCTTCGCATCCGCAAGGACCGGCTCCGCATCCATTTTGTATGCGTCGAACGAGTCGATGTTGATGGTCAGCATCTGCATGTCCTCGTTCTGGTATATCCATTTGGAACAGGTGCAGAAATCGTTGAGCTTTGTGCCGATGCCGATGACGATATCGGCCTCCATTGCCAGCCTGTTGGCGGCGGATGTACCTGTAAGCCCGGCTCCGCCCATGTTCATCGGATGGCTCCAGGGAACAGCGCCCTTCCCGGCCTGGGTTTCCCCGAAAGGTATATGGAATGTCTCCGCGAATTTGGCAAGCTCTTTGCCGGCTTCGGAGTATTTGACGCCGCCGCCGCAAATGATGAACGGCTTCTTTTTGCCTGCGATCATGTCCGCCGCCCTTTTCAGCGCATCCCTGTCGATGTCTCTCCGCTGCATATGATGCACGCGTTTTCTGAAAAATTCCACCGGATAATCAAAGGCTTCACCCTGTACGTCCTGCGGCAGGCATAAAGCCACCGCCCCGGTATCCGCCGGGTCAGTCAGCACGCGCAAAGCGTTGATGGCCGCTGTCATCAGCTGTTCCGGCCGCGCGATCCTGTCCCAGTATTTGCAGACCGCCTTGAAAGCATCGTTCGCCGTGATATTGTAATCATGCGGCTGCTCGATCTGCTGCAGCACCGGATCCGGCTGCCTGTTCGCGTAGGTGTCCGCCGGCAGGAAGAGCACCGGTATCCTGTTTGCCGTCGCCGTTCCGGCCGCCGTCACCATATTCAGCGCGCCGGGTCCGATGGAACTCGAAACCGCCATGATCTGCCGCCTGTTTTTCTGCTTGGCGAAACCGATAGCCATATGAGCCATGCCCTGTTCATTTTTCCCCTGGTAGAATTTGAGTCCATGGTCGCCGGATTCCAAGGCTTCCCCCAGACCGACGACGATGCCGTGGCCGAAGATCCCCGCCACGCCGTGGACGAATTTGATCTCCTGCCCGTCGACGCTTATATACTGGTTGTCAAGAAACTTCAACAGCGCCTGGGCCATTGTCAATCTTACCGTTTTCATCTTGTTCACCCCTGATTCATTCCCATCTTCAATTGTTATCACCGGTTATTTTCTTGCTGTGGTCTTTCTGACAATAAGCTCGGGATCGAGCGTTATATTGATCGGCGCGTCGCCTTCCTTCCCGTTGATCTCCGTCAGCAGCGTCTCGCACAGGATCCGTCCGAGCTCGCGCTTGGGCTGCCGGATCGTCGTCAGTTGGATCTGGGGCAGTCCGGCGTAGGATATATCGTCAAAGCCTATGACGCCCACCTGTTTCGGCACTTTTACCTGATTCTCGCTAAGGTACTGCAGCACGCCGAGGCCGATCAGATCGTTCAGCGCGAATACGGAATCGACATCGGCTCTGCTATCGAACAGCTCTTTCGCCGCGGCCCTGCCGCCTTCGATCGAGAAGCTTCCTTTGACGACCCTGCCGCTGTCGAGCGTGTCCCCCGCTTCCAGCAGCGCCCTTTCAGCACCGGCCAGACGCCTGTTCGAAGCCTTCATATCTTCTTTTCCAATGATGACCGCCGGCTTTTTATAGCCGCAATCCAGAAGATGCCTGACGGCCATGTATCCTCCGAGCTCGTTGTCCACTTCGACCGAGTTGCGGTCGGACGACTTCTCATGTCTTTCGATGATCATCAGCGGTGTCCTGATCCGGTCATAGCTTTCGAGGCTTTCATTCCCCGCGGGCTTCACGATGATGCCGTCGACGCGTTTCTTCATCAGGGCGCTGAAATATTCCTTTTCATCGCCGATGTCCCAATTGGATATGCATAAAAATACATCATACGAATTTTCCTTCGCCGCTTCGATGATGCCTGTAACGATCTCACCAAAAAAAGGATTGTTGATATCGGGAATGATGACGCCGATCGTCTTTGAGACCTTGTTCACAAGACCCCTGGCCAGCTCGTTCGGCTGGTACCCAAGCTCGTCCGCGATCTCCATGATCTTCTTTCTTGTTTCTTCGCTGACGCCCTCTTTGCCGTTCAGCGCCCTCGATATGGAAGAATATGACAAATCGAGCCTTCTCGCAATATCCTTGATCGTTACATTCATCGCCCATCATCTCCTTTAAATTCGATAATTTCATGATAGCAAACGTTTGAGGATAATGCAATGCCTTTTCTTAAAAGCAAAATGAAAGATGCACCCCCTGCGGGATGCATCTTTGAAAATCCATGGAGCGTCAGGTGGCTGCCGGCTCGCCGGCAGTGTCGATGGATATTTTTCGGGCATGCTCTTTCTTAGCCAGCTCGATCATGCGCTTTTCGTCATTATAATGCGCGTGTTCGGCCGCTCTGTCGATATGGATGTACTTCGCTTCGACGAATCCTTCCTCGCGCTGCGGCTTGCAGTCCATGTTGCGGGCCCTCATCAGGAACCAGTGGACGGTCTTTATCGCTTTTTCGCGATCCGGCCGGTGGTTGTTCATCTGGTAAGTGATTTCACCGACATAGGAAACGATCTCTGCTTTGACGCCGCTCTCCTCGTAGACCTCCCGGAGCGCAGCCTTGCTGAGTTCCTCGTTCGCCTCCACGCGGCCCTTCGGAAGGACCCAGTCTCCGTTGTATTTCCGGAGCAGGAGTATGGCGTTCCCTACTATGACTATTCCGCCTGCGCTTGTTTCCGTTCTCATAAGTTCTCCAAATGCAACGTCTGATAATTGGCCGATAAAATAACGGCGCTATTTTTTCATACCCAGAATTTTCCTTGCTTCATCAGGTGTTGCGATTTCTCTGCCAAAAAATTTCGCCAGCCTGACGACCTTTTCGACAAGCTCTCCGTTGCTTTTCGCAAGGACGCCCTTTTCAAGATACAGGTTGTCTTCGAAGCCGACCCTTACATGTCCGCCCATGATGATGGTCCCCGCGGCGATTTCATAGGCGCTTCTGCCGATGCCGGCCGCCGTCCAGGTCGATCCCGGCGGGATGCTTCCGACCATGAAGACCAGATCCCTGAGCGTGGCTGTCATCTGGACGCCCAGCACAAAATCGAAATGGAGAGGTTCCACAAGCAGTCCCTTCCTGTTGACCTTGAGCGCGATATCGATCATGCCCTTGTCGAACACTTCCAGCTCCGGCTTGATGCCTCTTTCTTTCATGATTTTCGCGAAATTCATGATCGTATTGTCCGTATTGATAAATATTTCGTCTCCGCCGAAATTCAGGGTCCCGCAATCCAGCGTGGCGAATTCCGGAGTCGGCGTGACCTCGGTCGACTGAAGCCGCTCAAGATCCGTCATGCCGACAGCGCCGCCCGTGGACGGCTGGATGATCGCGTCCGGGCATTCCTTGCGAATCGCGTCGATGGCTTCCTGGAATCTCTCTTTGCTCTGGGTCGGCGTACCGTCGTCATACCGAACGTGCAGGTGGATGATGGACGCGCCGGCATCGTAAGCCGATTTGGCTTCCCTGACGATCTCTTCGATCGTATAGGGGACCGCCGGATTATGCTCCTTGGTGACTTCCGCGCCGCAGATGGCAGCTGTTATAATCAATTTTTCCATTTGAATGACTCCTTTCGGTTTTACAATAACTCGATCTGTTCCGGTTATTGCTGCACAAGTCTCATGACGACGCCGGCGATCCGGTCTGCATCATGTCTGAAATAGCCTGCCCGTACATCGGTGAAATCGTTCTCGATGGCGATGATGCCCTTTTCCGCAAGCCGCCGGCGATCTTCGTCGCTCGGCAGGAGTTGGGCCGCCCCGTCTTTTTCGTATCGTTCGAGGCAATCTCTGGCAGCAGGTTGGTTGTTGACCAGCACATATTCTATTACTTCCCTGCCGATATACTCGTTCACCGCCCTGACGTGATCATAGACTGTATAGGCGTCAGTCTCCCCGGGCTGGGTCATCACATTGCAGATCAGCGCCTTGATGCCTCTGGCATTGATCACGGCATCGCTGATGCCGTCCACCAGGAAATTGACGATGATGCTGCTGTAAAGGCTTCCGGGTCCCATGACGATGATGTCCGCTTCCCGGATCGCCTGAATGGCCCCCTCTTCCGCCGCCGGTTTATCCGGCGTCAGGAAAACGCGCCTGATCGGGCTTCCTGCTGCGATGACTGCCGGCTGGATCTTGGATTCGCCGCAAATAATCCGTCCGTCGGCAAGCTCAGCGCAGAGCTGTATATCGGCTCCGGTGACGGGAATGACTCTCCCCTTCACCCTTAATATATCATGGGTCTTAGCCACAGCGTCCTCAAAATTGCCGTAAATGCCGTTCAAGGCGGCGATCATGAGATTGCCGAAGTTCTGTCCCGATAATATCCCCTCTGTAAATCGGTACTGAAGGACCTGCTGCATATCGCTCTCTTCGTCGGCCATCGCCAGGATGCAGCTCCTGACGTCGCCGGGCGGCAGCATGCCGAGATCCTCCCGCAGCATGCCGGATCCGCCGCCGTCGTCGGCGACGGTCACTATGGCCGTCAGGTTTTCCGTTACTTTCTTCATTCCGCGAAGTATGACGGACAGGCCGGTTCCGCCGCCGATGACGACGATCCTGGGTCCTGTTCCCGAGTTTATCTTATACTTGGCCAGCGGGTTGCCGCTATTACTATTTATAACATCTTGCATGCTTTTTGTCATATGGTTTCTCTTCATTCGCCGTACTCTGTCCAATATCGATATTCCAACGCCCTAGAGATCTCGGTGGACCTTCAGCACCCTGATCCTGCGCTTTGACAGGCGTTCGGCGACGGCATTGGCGATGGCTACGGAGCGGTGCTGCCCGCCGGTGCAGCCGAAGGCGATCATCAGGTGGGACTTGCCTTCGCGCACATAGAACGGGATCAGGTATTCGGTCATCTTGATCACTATATCAAGGAATTCGCCGGCTTCGGGGAATTTCATCACATAGTCCCGGACCTTCTTGCTGTTGCCCGTGAGCTTCTTCATGCTCGCCAAATAGAACGGGTTCGGCAGGAAACGAACGTCGAACACGAGATCCGCATCCAGCGGGATGCCGTTCTTGTAGCCGAAGGATTCCACTGTGACGGTCACCGTGTCGGAATCCTTGCCGGACAGCAGCAGGCTGCTGATTTCCGCTTTCAGGTTGGCTGCCTTCATATTGGATGTATCGATGATGTAATCAGCCATCGGCCGGATTTCGGCCAGCTTGAGCCGCTCCTGGTCGATCCCCTCGAGAATGCTGCCTGCGCCGCTGAGGGGGTGGGTCCTTCTGGTCTCTTTAAAGCGCCTGATCAGAACTTCGTCCGATGCTTCGAGGAACAATATCTTGAATGGGCTGCCGGCTTTCCTCAGGTCTGTCAGGCTTGCCTTCAGATCGTCGAAAAATTCTCCGCCCCTTATGTCCACGACAAACGCGGCCTTCTCGATGGAGATCCTGTCCTGCATGCTGAGATTGATGAAATCCTTGATAAGCGCGGGCGGCATATTGTCGATGCAATAGTACCCCATATCCTCCATACATTGGACTGCCTGGCTCTTTCCGGCGCCGGAAAGCCCGGTGACGATCAAAACATCCATGGCTAAACCTCCAGATTCACAATGCGGCTAAGATCCAGACCCGCTTCCGCCGCGATGCGCAGGGCGCGGCCGCAATGCCCGATCCGATCCGGCCTGTGGGCGTCGCTTCCTATAATGAACGATACATCCGCGCTGGCGGCTTCCCTGATGCCCTCCGCCGTCAAGTATCCGTGTCCGTCGTTGAGCTCCAGCAGCGTTCCGCGTTCGGCGCAGGCCTTGGCGATCTCGTCGATGCAGACGTCGGCCTTTGCCCCTGGATGGGTCAGGACCTTAATCCTGTTCTCATATATGGCTTCGATGGCCAGCTCCGTGTTGATCGTCCTGATCATACCCGGCCTTTTGCGGCTCCGCTTTTTTTCGACTCCTACGGAATGTGACGCTTCCCAGGCAAGATTGGCCAGATGGACGCCCGCCGCGAAAAACGGTTTCGGCCCGAAAACGCCGTAATGGTAGCCTGCGTTGACATAATCGAAGAGTTTTTCTTCCTCAGCGCTTATATCCAGTTTTCCCGATGGATCGATTATGTTCGCCTCGACGCCCAGCAGGATCTCTATTTGCGGGTAGCTCTCCCGGAGCCTGTCTATTTCCGCCCGCATCACCGCAAAATCCGAACGCCTGACGCCATAAGTCAGATGGCCGGGTCCGTGGTCCGATATGCCGACGGCCTGAAGCCCGGCAGCCACCGCTGCCCGGACATTTTCTTCAATGGTGCCTTTCCCGTGGGAAAAGACCGTATGGGTGTGGAGGTCGTATTTCAGTTTCATGGCCTTAAGCAGTTCCTCCCAGAAATTTGACTTCCTCATGCAGCATGATGCCGCTCTTATCAAAAACCGCCAGCTTGACAAGCTCGATCAACTTGCGGATATCATCCGACGTCGCCTGGTCCTCATTGATGATGAAGCCCGCATGCATCGGGGAGATCCTGGCTCCGCCCAGCGTCAGCCCTTTCAGGCCGGCCTCTTCGATCAGCTGACCGGCGTAATGGCCTTCAGGCCTTTTAAAGACGCTGCCCGCGCTGGGCCACTGGACCGGCTGCTTCTCATTCCTTCTTCGATTGAGCTCCTGCATGGTCCTGCTTATTGCAACACTGTCGCCCCTGCGAAGGCGGAAGGTCGCCGACAAGACGATCAGCTGCTCCCTCTGGACGATGCTGTCTCTATATGCGAAGCACATATCATCTCTGTTGCATATCATGATTTTTCCGCTGCCGTCGAGACACATCGCCTCTAGCAATATATCCGCTATTTCTCCGCCATAGGCGCCGGCGTTCATGGAGACAGCACCTCCGATGCTTCCGGGTATCCCGGCGGCAAATTCCATGCCGGACAGTCCCCTGGCCGCTGCGAATTTCGACACGGACGACAGCAGGGCTCCCGCGCCTGCGGTCAGCATATCGCCCTCCGACCGGATGCTGCCCATGGCTTCGCCGATTTTCAGGATCAGCCCGTCGAAGCCGGCGTCGTCCACGATCATGTTCGTGCCATTGCCGATGATATAGTGATCGAGCCCGGCCTTTCCGCAGAAATCCAGTGCTGCCGCAATCTGTCCCGCATTTTCCGGCAATGCCAGAAATGCCGCCGGCCCGCCGACCCGCATGGATGTATGGAGCTTCATCGGCACCTGCTCGAGGACCTGCCCCTGTTTGAATATGGAAGCCATCGCGGCTCTGATGTTCTCTGTTATCACTGGTCCTCCCGGCGCGTCAATTTTTGTCGTCTTTTTATTATACATATTTTATGGGCAAATATCAACTCGATATCCCGACACCGGCTGCCCGGCGGACCTTCCGTCCGGCTGTGCCCGGGATCCGCCGCCGGCAGGAAACTTTCCTGCAAATCCGCTCAGTCCGAACGTTTGGCCGGATAAATTTCTGCGGTTGCATAATTATTTATATTTATGCATATTTATCGAATTCTTTGTTGTAATCGTCCCGCGGTTGTGTTATACTGTCAACCATAAATATATAGCGGACCATGCCAAAAAATCTGTTTCAGCGCATGAAACGTATAAAATAGGAGGAATTCAACATGGGAAAGGAAAAAATCATACTCGCTTATTCCGGAGGACTCGATACCTCTGTCATCCTTACCTGGCTCAAAGAGGAATATGATTACGACGTCATCGCCGCCTGCGTCGATGTCGGCCAGGATGACGATTTTGCCGAAGTCGAGAAAAAGGCCATCGCCACCGGCGCATCGAAATGCTATGTCGTCGACGTCAAGAAAGAATTCATCACGGATTTCATCTGGCCGACACTCAAGGCTGGAGCCATTTATGAAAACGACTACCTTCTTGGAACATCCTTCGCCCGCCCGCTGATCGCCAAAGAGCTCGTCAAGATCGCGGAACAGGAAGGCGCTTTCCTGATCGCCCACGGCTGCACCGGCAAGGGCAACGACCAGGTGCGTTTCGAAGCGACGATCAAGGCCCTGAATCCTTCGATCAAGATACTCGCTCCCTGGCGCATCTGGGATATGCATTCCCGCGAAGAGCTCATCGACTACGCCAAAGACCACAACATCCCCATCGCCCAGAGCGTCGAGAAGATCTACAGCAGGGACCAGAATATCTGGCATATCAGCCACGAAGGCGGCAATCTTGAAAATCCATGGAACGAGCATCTTGACGATATCCATGTGATGAGCGTGCCGCCCGAAAAGGCCAAGGATACGCCGACCTATGTCGAGATCGGCTTTGAGCAGGGCATTCCCGTATCGCTGGACGGCAAGAAGTTCGATCCCGTATTCATGCTGAAGCTTCTGAACGAAGTCGGCGGCGAAAATGGCGTCGGCACCATCGACATCATCGAGAATCGTCTCGTCGGCATGAAGTCAAGGGGCGTTTATGAAACGCCGGGCGGGACGATCCTTTATAAAGCCCACGCGACTCTCGAGAAACTCATACTCGACAGGGACACGATGGCCTATAAAAATATAGTCTCACAGAAATATGCCCAGCTCGTTTACGACGGTTTATGGTATACTCCTTTAAGAGAGGCCATCGACGCGTTTGTCAATTCCACGCAGCAGTATGTCACCGGCGTCGTCAGGATGAAGCTTTACAAAGGCAACTGCCTGCCAGTGGCGTCAAAATCGCCGTACTCGCTGTACAGCGAAGAGTTCGCCACATTCAGCAAGGACGAGGTGTACAACCAGAAGGACGCGGAAGGCTTCATCAACCTGTTTGCGCTGCCGCTGAAAATCAGGGCCATACTCAAGCAGAAAAACAGTGAAGGAGTTGAAGGGAATGAAGCTTTGGGGAGGAAGGTTCTCAAAGGAGGAGAGTTCGTCGGCTAATGAGTTCAACGCGTCCATCGCGTTCGACCAGAAGCTGTACCGCCAGGATATCGCAGGCAGCATCGCCCACGCTAAAATGCTCGGCCTGCAGGGCATAATCCCGCAGCAGGAAGCAAGCCTGATCATTGAGGCGCTTTATGGGATCCTTGCCGATATTGAAGCGGGCAAGATCGAATTCACCATCGAAAACGAAGACATCCATATGAATATAGAAAGCATCCTGACGGAGAGGATCGGCGCAGCCGGCAAAAGGCTGCACACCGCCCGCAGCCGCAACGACCAGGTCGCTGTGGACTTCCGCCTCTACCTGATGGATGAGATCCGGGTCATCACCGGCCTGCTGAAAAAGCTGACGGCTTCGCTTGTCGCAACGGCTGAAGCCAATCAGGACACGGTCATGCCGGGCTATACGCATCTGCAGCGCGCCCAGCCGGTCACTTTCGCCTATCATCTGATGGCATATTTCCAGATGTTCAGGCGGGATATCGGCCGTTTCGAAGATTGCTACAAGAGGACCGATTGCCTGCCTCTCGGCAGCGGAGCCCTGGCCGGCACCACCTACAACACCGACCGGCAGCTTCTCGCTGATGAGCTTGGATTCACATCGGTGTCGGAGAATGCGATGGACTCTGTCAGCGACAGGGATTTCGCCGTCGAATTTCTAAGCGCCTGCTCCATTTCGATGATGCATCTGAGCAGATTCTGCGAAGAGCTGATCATCTGGAGCTCCTCCGAATTCGGATTCATCGAGATCGACGACGCCTACAGCACCGGAAGCAGCATCATGCCGCAGAAAAAAAATCCGGATATGGCGGAGCTCATCCGCGGCAAGACCGGCAGCGTCTACGGCAACCTGATGGCCCTGCTGTCGATCATGAAAGGCCTTCCGCTGGCTTACAACAAGGATATGCAGGAGGACAAGCCGCCGGTGTTTGATGCCGGTGAAACGCTGCGATCCTCGCTGGCGATCTTCACGGATATGCTCGATACGATGCATGTCCGGAAGGACCGGATGGCGGAAGCGGCCCGCAAGGGTTTCATGAACGCCACCGACGCGGCGGACTATCTCGTATCCAAGGGCCTGCCATTCCGGGACTGCCATGAGATCATCGGCAAAATGGTCCTTTACTGCATACAAAGGGACATGGCTCTCGAGGATCTGTCGATGGACGAACTGAAGGCCTTCTCGGACAAATTTGACGATGATATATATGACAAGATCAGCGTCCGGGCCTGCATAGCAGCCAAACGTTCCTACGGATCCACTTCCTTTGACAGCGTGGCCGTCATGATCGGCAACGCGAAGAAACTGCTGCATGCGGATCAGGCCAGGGACTGAACTCCCGGCAGACAGATCGAGACAGGATAAACCAAGATCCAGCATAAATCGAGACCCCAAAAACAGATCAAGACCGCAAAACCGGCGGAAGCCGGTAGGGCGGTCTTGTTTTTTTCGTTTTGATTTTCGGCAGCGGTCAATCCGCCGTCAATTGCATAAAAAGCTCAAGCTTGCTGAAAACTCCACGCAGCAGGCTGTTGTAGAGCGGGCTCGAGTCCTCTGTCTTCAGGTATCGCATGAACGCGAGATTGTATTCCTGCTCGCTCATCATCAGAGGGACCGGGGGAAAGCCGTTTCGCATGAGTTCATACTGCATGACGGCCCGGGCCATACTTTCCGACACCTCTTCGTATGGATAGATCTCCAGGAATTTATTGTGCAGCGCCGCAGCTTTTCCGATCGGATCCAGATCGAGATCATCGATGCCCATCCAATGAAACAGGAGGGCCATCTGTTCTTCGATCTCATTGAAATGCGGCGGGATATAATCGAACGCCCTCAGCACCGGGTTGCTTTTCCTGAAGCCCGGGCCTTCTCCGCTCGTCAGCGCTTTGTATAACTTCATGACGGAAGCGTCGTCGAGCCGGCAGCCCATTTCGGACATCTCGCAGGCTGTCCTGACTGCCTCGCAGTGGCTGCGCACCGCCAGATGCTCACGGATCGAGCACTCCTCCACAAATTCGCCCCGGATGATGCGTTCCGAATTTGCCCGGGAAATGGCAATGCCGTCCAGCCGCAGTGAAGAATATGTCCAGTCGGCGATATTGAGTTCGCGGATATAGTCGGCTTTCTCTATTGAGTATGGTTTTCGGTTCTCGAGGATCAGCCGTTTTTTCTTGATATCCCTGTACATCTGGCTTCCCTTTCCTGCATCTTGATAACCGTATCGGGAGCGTCTGAACGCCGTCGGCGCGGGATCCCGCCCTTATGGCACCAGCGGCATCATGTCGATCAGCCCGGTGGTCTCCTCCAGGCCAAACATGATATTCATGTTCTGGACCGCCTGACCGGCAGCTCCCTTGACCAGATTGTCGATCGTCGATGTGACGATGACTCTGCGCGCTCTGATATCCACTTTCAGGCTGATATCGCAAAGGTTCGTATAATTGACGAACCGCGTTTCAAGAACATCCCGCCTGACCCGGATGAACGGGCTGCCCTGATAGAATCGTTCGTAAATGGCATAGAGGTCGTCGTCGGTGCAGAAGCTCCTGGTATTGATGTAGCACGTCGCCAGGATGCCTCTTTTGATCGGCATCAGATGCGGCGTGAACGTGATGTTGATTTTGTCGCCGTAAACTTTTGAGAGTTCCTGCTCGATCTCCGGCGTATGGCGGTGCGACGCGATCGCATATGCCTTCACGGACTCCCCGGCCTCAGCCAGCAGCAGGGCCGCCTCTTCCTTGCGTCCGGCGCCGGTGATCCCGGACTTCGCATCGATGATGACCGAATAGGGATCGATGATGTCGTCCCGGCCCAGGATCGGCGCCACAGCCAGTATCCCGGCCGTGCAGTAGCATCCGGGATTGGCGATGATGCCGGCGTCTTTTATCTTGTCACGCCAGAGTTCCGGAAGGCCGTAAACGACCTTGTCCATCAGCTCGACGGCCTTATGCTCGGCCTTGTACCAGAATTCATAGGCTGTAATGTCCTCGAGCCGAAAATCGGCGGAAAGATCGATCAGCCTTGTATTCTCCCGGACCGCCGCTTCAGCCACCTCGAAGACGGCGCCGCTGGGCAGGGCAGTGTAAACGACGTCGATGTCGCCCATCCTGTCCATGGCCTCCCTGGTGCTGATCAGCTTTTGATCGATGATGTTTTTATAGTGCGGATAAATCTGGTCGTAGTTCCTGTCCGCATAAGTGCTGGAAGAAATATATGCGATCTCCGCATTCGGATGCTTGGCCAGAAGCGCTGTCAGCTGCTGTCCGGCATACCCGGTGGCGCCCATGATCCCGACGCGTATTTTATTCATTGTTATTCCACCTTTCTGTCGCTGAGGCTGCCTCTGTCATCCAATCCTGAACGGCGACGCCAGCGGCGCCGTCCGCAGACGGCAGCCGTTCGTGTCATTATATCACTTTTCCGCGGCCTGTTCAACGTCCGTACAGTGCCGTTATTTCCGTCAATCGCCGACACATTTCGTCCGATATCTGTCCGTCTGTCATACGCCACTGCCAATTGCCGCCAAGAGTCGACGGCCTGTTCATCCGGCTTCCTTCGTCCAGCCCCAGCAGATCCTGCATCTGTATGACGGCTATATCGGCGACACTGCCGAAGGCTCCCCTGATAAGGCCCCAGTGCAGTCCCTCCTCCTGCGAAAGCGCAAGATATTTCTGGGCGTACGCCCGCTCCCGCGGCTTCGCCTCCCGAAACCACCCCACCGCTGTGGTATTGTCGTGGGTCCCCGTGTAAACGACGCAATTCGCGCTGTACTTATGGGGAAGATGATCGCTGGGCTCTGTTGGGTCGAACGCGAACTGCAGGACCTTCATGCCTGGAAATCCGGTGTCCTTAAGAAGCTTTCTGACTTCAGCCGTCATCAGGCCAAGATCCTCGGCAATGATCCGGTTTTCCGGCGCAGCGTCCATCATGGCCTTGAAGAACTCCATGCCCGGCCCTTTTTCCCAGGCGCCCTTCCGGGCTGTCTTATGGCTGGCCGGAATCCTGTAGTAAGATTCGAAGCCTCTGAAATGGTCGATCCTGAGCAGGTCATGCATCTTCAGGCCGGCCTCCAGCCTTTGCCTCCACCAGCCATAGCCGGTCTCCCGGTGCCTGTCCCAATCGTATAGCGGATTGCCCCAGAGCTGGCCGTTCTCCGAAAAATAATCCGGCGGACACCCCGCCACATGGGTCGGGTGGCCGTTGTCATCCAGCTGGAAGAGATCGGAATGGCTCCAGACATCCACGCTGTCCATCGCCACATAGATCGGCATGTCCCCGATGATCCGTATCCCGGCTTTATTGGCGTAACGCTTCAGATCATCCCACTGCCTGAAGAAAAGATACTGGGTATGGATCCAGAAATCGATGCGTGCTTTGAGCCTGTGCCAGTAATAGCCCATTCGTGCCGGATCCCGCTTTCTGATCAGCGGATCCGGCCATTCCGTCCAGGCGGCCATGCCGAAATGCTCCTTAAGCGCCATGAACAGGGCATAATCATACACCCAGTCGTGGTTGCGCTCGGCAAAGGCGGCGGCCGCGCTGCGATCCTTTTCGCTTCTGCTCAGGAAGGCCGCATTCAGGACCGCATGCCTTCCGGTGAATATTTTCCCATAGTCGGCCTTTGCCGGATCGTCACCCCAGTCCAGCGCTGCCAGCAGTTCCTGCGATATCAGGCCTTCTTCCCTGAGCATATCGAGGTCGATGAAATAGGGATTGCCCGCAAAAGTTGAGAAGGACTGATAAGGCGAGTCCCCATAGCCGGTCGGTCCCATTGGCAGCACCTGCCAGCACTTTTGCCCGGTCCTTTTTAAAAAGTCGATAAAATCCGTGGCGGATTTCCCGAAGGTGCCGATCCCGTAGGGTGCCGGCAACGAAGAAACATGCATCAGGATCCCGCTGCATCGTTCCATAGGTCGTCCCTCCTTTATCAGCCGTTCAGACTGTCCCGTGCTCCGAACGCCATAACAGACGTCCCGCGCTTCCGGCGCCATATCCGACGCCTCGCGCTACCGGCGCATATCTGGCGTGCCATGCTTCGGTGAAATATATGATACTAAGCAAAATATGCGCAAAGGGCGGGGATCCGCGTCCCCACCCTTTGCTGCGATGCTTATTCAAGCTTTATTGATCGTTTTCGTCCTCGAAGGCGGCATCCGTTTCAAGCGGCTCGGGGACGATGATATTTCGCGCATCCTCCAGCGCCGTTTCCGGAACATACAGATCGATCGGGAAGTTGCTGTTCATTCCCATGATGATCTCCATGGCGTTCCCGGCGCCTCCGTATCGTCGGATCGTCGGGATCCCCTCCGAATTGAGCTTGGATTCCAGGATATCCGCCTCGATGGAGTTTTCGGCGGTCGTCAGATAGACGCCGTCGCGCCAGGTATCCTTGTGTCCTTCTCTTTCAAACATCGATGGCCACCTCTCGATTTCTATTGCCTCGAACGCCGAAATCGTTTCGGCGCGAAACGAACGCAAGCCGGATCAGACAGGATAGACCCTGTCTTCCTCGTTCAGCAGAGACGAATCCACCTTGTACCGCTGCGCGTTCCTGTACTTGAAGAATTCAAGCGCAGGCTGGGGCAGCATTGCGTAGGAGAGCACATCTTCGTCCTGCTCGACATACTGGGCAATGTCCTTTTTAGTCTTGGCAAGCTCGTTTTCGATCAGGTCCGCAGGTCTGCAGGTGATGACTTCTTCGTCGCCGATGATTTTCTTGGTGATCTCTTCGCTGATGGGCAGCGTGGTCTTGCCGTACATTCCCTTGACCAGCTGTTTGACTTCATTCGGCACCATCTTGTATCGTTCTCCGGTGACGATGTTCAGCACAGCCTGGGTGCCGACGATCTGGCTGGTCGGTGTGACCAGCGGCGGATAGCCGAGATCTTCACGGACTCTCGGGACTTCCTTCAGAACCTCTTCGAATTTGTCCATCGCGTTCTGCGCTTTAAGCTGCGAGACGAGGTTGGACAGCATGCCTCCCGGCACCTGGTACATCAGCGTATTGATGTCGACGCCCATGACCTTCGGGTCCAGCAGGCCGGATTCGAGGGCTTTTTCCCTGAGCGGCCTGAAATATTCGGTGACCTTGTCCAGAACCATCAGATCAAGGCCGGTATCGTACTCCGTTCCCTTGAAAGCCGCCACCATCGGCTCCGTCGGCGGCTGGGAAGTGCCTTCCGCAAACGGTGAAATAGCGGTGTCGATGATGTCGACGCCGGCTTCAGCCGCCTTCAGGTACGTCATGCTGCCAAGTCCGCTGGTCGCGTGGGTGTGAAGCTCGATGGGCACTTTGACTGCTTTTTTCATGGCTTTGATCAGCTCGTAGGTGTTGTATGGATCGAGGAGACCCGCCATGTCCTTGATGCAGATCGAATCCGCGCCCATGCCTTCCATTTCTTTAGCAAGCTTCACGAACACCTCGTTCGTGTGGACCGGGCTCAGCGTATAAGAAATCGCCGCCTGGGCATGCCCGCCGTATTTCTTGGTCGCTTCAATGGATTTGCTTAGATTTCTGGTGTCGTTCAGCGCATCGAATATTCGGATGATGTCGATGCCGTTGGCCAATGATTTGTTGACGAATTCCTCGACCAGATCATCGGCATAATGTTTGTAGCCAAGCAGGTTCTGCCCTCTGAGCAGCATCTGCAGCTTGGTTTTCTTGATGTTCTTCCTGATTGTCCTGAGTCTTTCCCAGGGATCCTCATTCAGGAATCTGATGCTTGCGTCAAAAGTCGCGCCGCCCCACATTTCAAGCGCATGATAGCCGACCGAGTCGAGAGTCTCGAGGATCGGGATCATTTCCTGCGTCTTCATCCTTGTGGCGATCAGCGACTGGTGAGCGTCTCTAAGGATCGTTTCGGTGATTTTGATGTGCGCCATTTTTTATCCCTCATAATTAAACAATATTTATTAAGCCAATAGTATTATTATATCTGAAAACGGATGCATTTCAAGTGGGAAGGCAAAGTATACATGCCCGCCTGAAATTCGATGCAAGCCGCTACCATTTGATCATCGTGCCGTTTCCTGCATGGGTGAAGATTTCGATCAGCAGGCTGTGCTTCACGCGTCCGTCGATGATATGGACGCCTTTCGTGCCTTCCTCGATGGCCTTGATGCAGCATTCGATCTTGGGGATCATGCCTCCGTCGATAGCTCCCTGTCCAATCAGCTCTCTGGCCTCGCTGACCTTTATGCTGGATATGAATGAGTCTTCGTCGCTGATATCCTTGTACAGGCCCTTGATATCCGAAAGAAGGATCAGCTTCTCCGCCCCGATGGCGGAACTGATGGATTCGGCGACATAGTCGGCATTGACATTGTAGACATTTCCTTCCATATCCTCCGCCACCGGCGATATGACCGGGACATAGCCGTCATCGATCAGGTCGTTGACCAGATCCTTGTTGACCTTGATGATTTCACCGACATAGCCGATGTCGATCTTCTCGTTTCCGTCCATGCTGTAGACTTTTCTTGCCTTGAGAAGGCTGCTGTCCCTGCCGCTGATGCCTATGGCGTTCAGTCCGTGCTTGCAGAGCTCGCCGGTGATTTCTTTATTGATTTTGCCCGAAAGCACCATTTCGACGATTTCAACGGTCTGCTTATCCGTGACTCTGAGGCCGTTCCTGAATTCGACCGGGATATCCATGACCGTCAGCATTTCAGTGATCTTCTTGCCGCCTCCGTGGACGATAACGACATTAATTCCGACCAGTTTCAGCAGCGCCACATCTTCGATGAAGGCCAGCTTGCTGTCGGTATTCTCCATGATGCTGCCGCCGAATTTGATTACAAAGGTCTTGCCCGCGAATTTTTTGATATATGGCAGCGCCTCGATCAGCACTTCGACTTTTGTCATTATGCTCACTCCTTTCAATAGTCGTTTTATAATTATACATAATTATCGATATTTATTCAACTATTATTTTGTACTGCCCAGGATCCCGCCAATCCGTTTATTTAATCGCAGCAACGACCCTTTAAGAGAAGAATGCCCGCGTCGCGTTCAGGGAACGGTTTGCGGGCATTATTGCATTCTATAGGATTTCTATCGGATCGCCCGGAAATACGAGCCCACCCTGTATGACCACCGTGAAGATGCCCTCGGTGGGCATTACGCAGGTCCCTGTCTGCTGCTTGATCGCGCATCCATGGTGGCATTCCTTGCCGATCTGCGATACTTCCTGGATGGTGTCCCCGATTTTCAGCCTCGTTCCAATGGGCAGCGACTTGAGGTCGATGCCTTCAGTCGTTATATTTTCAGCAAAAGCGCCGTGATCCAGTTCAAGCCCCAAGGCCTTCATCTTGTTGACGCTTTCGATGGCCAGCAGGCTCACCTGCCTGATCCTGTCCAGACCGAAATGGGCGTCACCGACGATGCCTCCCTCGGCAAACATCGCTTCCTTTACCGGGTGCTTGACTACGCCTGTCCTGTCGCTGATATTGATCGCCAATACTTCAGCCATGGCTATCCCTCCTGTCTTTCATATATGCCGGACTTCCCGCCTTCCTTTCGGATCAGCCTGATATCCGTGATCACCATGCCCCGGTCCATCGCCTTGCACATGTCGTAGATCGTCAGGGCCGCTACGGCGACGGCATTCAGGGATTCCATCTCGATGCCCGTTTTGCCGACCGTGCTCGCTGACGCCGTTATATGGACCGCCGACGCTTTTTCATCGATTTCGAAGTTCATTTCGACACCCGTTATGAAAATATTGTGACACATGGGTATCGTAGACGACGTATTTTTGGCAGCCATGATGCCGGCCGTCTGCGCGACGGAAAGGACGTCGCCCTTCGCGACCGCTCCGTCAAGGATCCTCTTCAGCGTCTCCGGCGCCATATGGATGCTTCCCGCAGCCACAGCGCGCCTCGCCGTATCCTCTTTTTCCCCGACGTCCACCATCCTTGGCCTGCCGTTGACGTCGATATGCGTCAGCATTTCATCCATTGACCGTCACCCTCCGATCTTGTTCATATCCCTGTCGATCGGCGCAGCGCCCTCGGCCAGGTGATGGCGGTCCGATTTGTTCAGGATCGCTTCCTCGATGGCCTTTTGCAGCGCTTCGTCGTCTCCGGTCTTCAGCACCGCCGCCAGATCATATTCGACGTTTGAATGAAGACAGGGCTTCAGTTTTCCATCCGCCGTCAGGCGTATTTTGTTGCATTCCTCGCAGAAGCAGTCGCTCATCGGGCTGATGAAGCCGATCCTGCCTGCGGCATCCGGGAACTTGTAGTATTCGGCCACCGAGTCGCTGGTTTTGACCGGAACGAGTCCCTTCAGCATGTCTTTTATCTCCTGGTTGGACATATGCTCAAACTGCTCGCAGGCATCCGCATGGCCAACCGGCATCATTTCGATGAACCGGATATCGAACGGCTCGTTGAGCGTCAATTGGGCGAAATTATAGATCTCGTCGTCATTGAAGCCTTTCATGATGACCACATTCAGCCGGATCGGCGTCAGCCCGGCGATGACTGCGGCATCCAGTCCGTCCATGACATCGTAAATGCTGCCGCCTCTGGTGATGTACGCATACTTTTCTTCAAAAAACGTATCGATGCTTATATTGACCCGCTGCAGCCCCGCCTTTTTAAGCTCGTCGGCATGCTGCGCAAGCAGTGTCCCGTTGGTCGTCATGGCCAGTTCGTCGACGCCTTCGATTTTCGACAGGCTGGCGACCAGCCCGGCGATGCCTTTCCGCACCAGCGGCTCGCCGCCTGTGATCCTGAATTTGTGTATGCCGAGCCTGACCGAAGCCCGGACGATCCTTTCGATCTCTTCGAAGCTGAGGATCCTGTCATGGCCGATATTTTCAACGCCTTCCTCGGGCATGCAATATTTGCATCGCAAATTGCAGCGATCTGTCACCGATATCCTCATATAACTTATCTCTCTGCCGTAATTATCCTTCATTCCTGCCTGTGCCGTCCCTTTCAATAATTATCATCCATGCTGTAACCGCCGAGCTCCGCCAGTATCTTTCTGAACTCCATACTGTGAAGCGCGTTCAGAAAGCTTTCGAGCAGTTCTGAACCGATGTATTTTTTCGCCACCGCGAAATCATATTCTTCAAAGCCGATGCTGATGAATTCCAGATCCATGGCAGCAGCAGCCGAATAGACGCCGACGCCCGCATCCGCCGTTCCGCTTTCCACAGCGGCGGCGACAGCCATATGGGTCGTCATTTCTCTATCATATCCTTTTATCAGCCCTGTTTCAATACCCTGCTGACGGAGAAGATGATCCGTCAATATGCGCGTGCCCGATCCCTTCTGCCTGTTGACGAAGACCACATCCTGCCTCGCAAAATCCGCAACGGATCGGATGTTCTTCGGATTTCCCCTGGCGGCCATAATGCCCTGCTCTCTTCGGACGCCTTTGATCAGGGTGAAATCATCGCCGAGAAATCTTTTCACATAGGAGACATTATATTCGCCGTTTTCTTCGTCCAGCAGATGGATCGGCGCTATATGGGCCTCGCCCCTCTTAAGCGCCATGATGCCGCCCATGCTGCCGACATGGGCCGAAGACAGCCGGATCGCCCTGCCTACTTCTCCTGCAAGGTCCCTGGCCATAATATTTCCCAGCAGATCCATGATGACGTCGTGGCTTCCAATGGATACGAGCGTGTTCGCTATGGTCTCCATATCCGTTGACAGCGCCACCGGCACTTTTTCGCCCGCTTCATATCCTTCGCTATTTTTGGGTATGACAACAAGTCCGTCCGCCCTGACCAGCGCCATGGTTGCGCCGGCTCCGCGGGACAGGGGGGTCGCGATCAGTTTGCCGCCCACCATGCCCAGGGTCACCCGGACGTATTCCCTGTATTTCAATGAGGACACTACTCTCCTCGATACCACCGCTTCAGCCCTGGCCGGCTTTTCGGGCTCCAGATGCCGGAGCTTCCTGATCACAGGGCTCACGATCTCCTCGAATACCAGATAAGCAGAACCGGGATATCCCGGCACGCCAATGACCGGCTTGCCGGACACAAACCCCAGGATCGTCGGTTTACCGGGCTTGATGGCGATGCCATGAAGAACGATCTCCCCCAGATCCTCTATCAGCTTTGCCGTGTAATCCCTGCTGCCCGCCGAGGATCCCGCATTGACAACGACGATATGGTTTCTGCCGGCCATATCGAGGATCGCCGCCTTCAGCAGGTCATAGTCATCGGCGACAGGGCTTATTCTTTCGCCGATGCCGCCGAGTTGTTCTACAATGGCCTTGAAGGTCCAGGAATTAGTGTCGAAAGTGCTCCCTTTCGCGAGGCTCCCATAATTGTCCGTTATCTCGTTTCCCGTCGGTATGATGCCGACCCTGATCCGCTCATAGACCTGTATCCTGGGCCTTCCACCGCTGAGGACGGCGCCGATGTCCATCGGCCTCATCAGATGGTTTTGCGGCAAAATCATTTCCCCTGCGACGATATCCTCGCCGATCGGCCGTATATGCTGCCATGGCGAGGCCGGCGCCGTGATCCTGACACAACCGTCGCCAAGCTCCACGATATCTTCGATCATGATCACCGCATCGTAAGGGTCACGGATCAGATGTCCCGTGTTGATATAGTCGAAATCGGTTCCCGGACGCAGCGTCGCCGGCGTCGTCTCCGTCGCATCGTATGTATGGTCTGCGACGACCATTATGCCATCCATGGCGGCGGCATTGTGGTTCGGTGACGATAATGCCGCGAAAATCGGCTTTGCCGTCGTCCTGCCGGTGGAATCGCTGGTGTCGATCTCTTCGATCCCAATTTGCAGATCTTTTTCACTGATTTTTTCCATGAACAGACTTACAGCGTCTTCCAGATCCGTATTGGATAAATAAATATTCCGTTCCATTCTGCGCCTGCCTCCTACAGCAAAAAGACTTCGACCGCGGTTCCAGCCTCTATGCCTTCCGTCAGCGAACCGATCCTGATATAACCGTCCGCTCTCATAAGCTGGGAAATCGCTCCGGACTTGGCCCGGATCGGCTCCGCGAGCCAGCCGCTCCCTGTTTTCTCCAGGATCACCATCTGGTATGTTTCCCGGCCCTCGCCGGCATGGATATTTTCCGTCACTGACGCAGAAACGCTCACCGGTCCGTCGCTGCTGCCGAAATATCGGCTCTTAATGAATGGCTCCACAACCGCGGCAAAAACAGCCACTGCGGACACCGGGTGGCCCGGAAGGCCGAAAACCGGCTTTCCGCCAACATTTCCAATGATCGTCGGCTTGCCTGGCTTGATGGCGATGCCGTGGGTGATGACGCCCGGATCCCCCAGCGAGTCGATCAGCGCCGCGGTCATATCCTTGTTGCCGGCGGAGCTGCCTCCAGAAATCAGGACGATGTCGCTATTTTCAAGCTGCTTTGCGGCATGGGTCCTGCAAGCGTCGAAATCATCCCTGAATACACGGACGTCCTGGATCTCGGCGCCGGCAGCTTTTGCAAAAGCTGCCAGAGTCCGCCCGTTGATGTCCCGGATCTGTCCAGGGCCCGGCGTTTCCGACGCGTCCACGAGCTCATCCCCGGTCGATATGATCGACACCAGCGGTTTTCGATACACCAGGATCCCGGTTTTCCCGCAGGCTGCCAGCATTCCGATGTCTTTCGGCTTAAGCCGGTGACCCCTGGCAAAGAACAGCTCGTCTTTGCGAAAATCATCCCCGATGTTCATAATGCCGCTGTTTGGCGCGGACGGCTTATAGACCGCAACGGTCCGCTCGTCCAGTTTGTCGACGAATTCGATCATGACCATCGCGTCGGCGCCGTCGGGGATCATGCCGCCTGTAGGTACATAGACTGCTTCGCCCGGACGCATCTTATCCTCATAGATGCTTCCCATTTCAACTGTGCCCGCTATATTAAGAAAAGCAGGCATGGCGTCTCCTGCTCCAAATGTATCGGATGCGCACACCGCATAGCCGTCTACGACGGATCTTCTGAATTGCGGCATGTCCATATCCGCATGGATCTCTTCCGCGATATATCGGCCAGCCGCATCGTCGATGCCCACTGATTCCGTTTTCAGAGTCATGCCGCCAAAATGCGACGACAGTTTTTCCCGAACATCCGCTAATGAATCGACATTCAATAATTTCATTGCATCTATCGCTGCCTTCCGTTTGATTTCAGTTCCATCGCAATGGTCCTGACTAATCTATTTTACTATCCGCAACGGAATAATGCATTAAAATTCGATAAAAAAGGGCGGCCTTATCGTCGGAAGCAGGTGGAGACAAACTTCCTCAGATATGGCCGCCATACTGCGGACAAAATAAAAAGGTTCTTTTCCTATAGGAAAAGAACCATCATACGCAAATGACAACTGATGTTTTTCCTTTCCAAAAGGGAGGCCATCGGATTTCTCCGGTAACCCATCGGATGAACGCCATAGCCTTACGCCTTAGGCTGTTCAACTCGGAAAACCGTTATTAACTTTCTTTAATAAATTACCATAGCCAAGCGGGCATGTCAACAGTTTAAATATAAACTTGCTCTATCTCCGGGACGGATCACGCGCCGAATATCCTGCCGCGCAGGCTGCATCCCGTACAGGTCCCTGCAATGCCGCCGAGTCCGCTTTCACGGAGCTCGAAAGGAAGGCTGCGGCCGACGCTGTACATGGCGTCGATCATTTCGTCCAGCGGAATGATCGATCGTATGCCGGACAGGGCCAATTCGGCCGATACTATAGCATTGGCCGCGCCCATGGCGTTGCGTTTCTGGCATGGCTCCTCCACCAGACCGGCAACCGGATCGCAGACCAGTCCCAGGATATTGCCGAGTGCGGTCGATGCTGCGGAAACGCACTGGCTGGCGGAACCGCCCATGATCTGGACCAGCGCTGAAGCAGCCATTGCCGATGCGGCGCCGATCTCGGCCTGGCATCCGCCCTGGGCGCCGGATATGGTGGCATTCCGCGCGATCAGATAACCGATGGCCGCCGCGTTCAGCAGCGCGTCGATCAGCTGCTCTCCGGATAGTCCGTATCCCTCTTCGCAGGCAAGGAGGACGCCGGGCAGGACGCCGGAAGAACCGGCTGTCGGAGCGGCGACGATCAGGCCCATCGAGCTATTCACCTCGAGGATCCCCATCGCATACGTCGCCGCTTTTGAAACGAACGGGCCGCAGATCGACTTGCCGGACACGATGCGTTCGTTCAGAAGGGCGGCTTCGCCGCCGATGAGCCCGCCGATGGAGCGAAGTCCTCCCGCAAGCGCTTCGCGGACGCCATCACGCATGATGTCCAGGGAATGCTCCAGTCCGCCGATGATATCTTCCCTGCTTTTATTGAAGACTTCCATCTCCCGGCGCAGCATGGCTTCGGATATGCCGATACCGCTTTTGTCGCACTGGGCGATCAGCTGCTGCGCCGTTGTAAAATTCGTGGCATATGTCGCGATCATCGAACACCTCTCCTGTTCGCATCAACTATTAAGCATAGAATCCTGGTCCGGGTGGTCATGGCGTCCACGAGGCCAGGAGTCCGGGTGGTCCAGGTAATCCGCAACCTTGGCGGTCCTGCGATCCAGACCAGTCCGCAGCCCGGCATTTTCGGGCTGCGATCACATAGTTACCGTCCTGACCGACGATATGGCCGGATGGGATCCAATCATCGTCAGCACGCTTTCATCGATTTTCTCGTCGGTTTCGACGATCGTATAGGCCGTCTCGCCCTTGCTCTCTCTATAAAGCCTCATAAAAGCGATATTGATGCCGCATTCGGCCAGGCATTTGCCTATATGGGCAACGATACCCGGCGAATCCTCCTGCCGGATCAGGATCGTATTCAGTTCGCCGGTGAAATGGACGTCCATGCCGTTGATGCGATCAATAGACACATTGCCGCCGCCGATGGAGGAGCCGGTGATCTTGTCGACGACGCCTTTCTTATCCTTGATGACGATGGCGATCGTATTGGGATGGATCCCCGGATCGGATTCGCCTCTGACGAACTCATAGGAAAGGCCGGCCTCGTCCGCATAGCGGCGGGCATCCTTGATCCGCCTGTCTTCGGTGCTGAAGCCAAGGATCCCGGCCAGCAGCGCCTTGTCGGTCCCGTGTCCCTGATACGTCTCGGCAAAGGACCCATAGAGAATGAAGGTCACTTTGTCGGGGACTCCGCCGCAGATCTGCGCGGCGATGGCGGCGATCCTGAGGGCCCCCGCGGTATGGGAGCTGGACGGGCCGATCATATTGGGGCCGATGATATCAAAGAGACTGATCTCTTTCATTTGCCGTAGACCTCTTCCTTATTGACGACGTTGATTCCTGCTGCGGTGAGTATCTCCACCGCCTTATCCTGATTGTCCACCTTGAAAACGATATAAGGCATCTCACGTTTTCTCATCACGAAGGAGTAGATGTATTCGATATTAATGTCATTGTCCCCGAGGATCCGGAAAATCTCGTTCAGACTGCCGGTCTTGTCGACGGGCTCGACGGCGATCACCCGGCTCACCTTGGCGATAAATCCATTCTGTTTGAGGACATTCAAGGCTTTTTCCGGATCGTCGACGACCAGTCTCACGATGCCGAATTCGTTGGTGTCGAAGACAGCGATGGCCCTGATATCAAGATTGTTGTCCATCAGAGTTTCAGTGAGATTTGCCAGCGTTCCTTTTTTGTTTTCGATAAAAATCGACAGCTGTTTGATCATCATTTACTTTCCCTCCCTCATGTCTATCACGCGCTTCGCCTTGCCTTCGAATCTTGCCAGTGTCCTCGGCTCATGGAGATTGACCTTGGCGTCTATCCCCAGCACGGTCCTGAGCCTGCTTCTTATATGGTCGTTAAGGTTTTCCAGCAGCGTAAAGGAATCCAGCAGATTGTCGTCCACCAGTTCCACGTCGATCTCGATCTTGTCAAGATAGCCTTTTTTGTATACCCTGATCTGATAATGCGGCCCGATGCCGTCGATATTGAACAGCACCTCTTCGATCTGCGACGGGAATACGTTGACGCCGCCGAGGATCAGCATGTCATCCGTCCGCCCCTGTATCTTTGACATCCGGACCGTGGTCCTGCCGCAATCGCATTTTTCATAATGTAGCGATGTTATATCCTTGGTCCTGTATCTGAGAAGAGGCAGCGCCTCTTTGGTGACAGGCGTGATGATGAGCTCTCCGACCTGGCCCTCGCCCAGTGTTTCCCCGGTATCGGGATCGATGATCTCCGGTATGAAATGGTCCTCGGAAATGTGCATGCCGCAAAGGCACCGGCACTCTCCGGAGACCCCCGGGCCGACAAGCTCGCTCATGCCGTAATTTTCTGTCGCGAAGATCCCCCAGGCGTCGTTGAGTTCGCGGCGCATGGCTTCCGTCGAGCCTTCCCCGCCGAACAGTCCGTATTTGAGTTTCAGATCCTTCCTCGGATCCACGCCCATGCTTCGGGCCACTTCGGCCATATGCAGACCGTAGGACGGCGTTCCGATCAAAGCCGTCGTTCCGAAATCCTTCATGATCATGATCTGCTTTTCGGTATTGCCGCTGGACGTCGGAATGACTGCGGCGCCTACCTTTTCCAGCCCCTGGTGGAGTCCGAACGCGCCGGTGAAAAGCCCGTACCCGAAAGAGACCTGCGCGACGTCGTCCGAACTGACGCCTGCCATCGTCACGATCCTGGCGATCAGCTCAGCCCAGTTGTCCAGATCTTTTCTCGTATACCCGACGACCGTGGGTTTTCCTGTCGTTCCGGACGAGGCGTGATACCGGACGATTTCCTTCTGCGGCACCGCGAAAAGCCCGAAAGGATAATTGTCCCTCAGATCGTTCTTGATGGTGAACGGTAATTTCCGAATATCCTCAAGGCATTTGACGTCCCCCGGTTCCATGCCCGTGTCTTTCAGTTTCGCCCTGTAATGGGGCACATGTTCATAGGCCCTGGTGACCGTTTCCTTAAGCCTTTCAAGCTGCAGCTCCCTGATTTGCTCCCTGCCGAGTGTTTCTTCCCTGCTCCAGATCATTTTCCTACCTGCCTTCTTACCTACAATATCATTAGTTATAAATTTTATCTGACTGAATTATTATATTCAAATCCTGCGGCGATTTCAATAGAATCGATCCGTCATTCCCGCATCAGGCGTATGCCCGACAAGCCGGTGGACAGACGGATGGTTATCCTTGAAGGCGCATCTTCAAATCCCGGACTCTCATAGACTCCCTCGCCGATCTTCACAAGACCTGCAGTCCCATAATCGACGCCGGACAGCCCGTTTTCCTTCACGATCCGAACCGCCGCTCCTTCCGGCACATTTATGGCGATGCTGGAAATGCCTCCGGTGATCGCGACCTCAGTCTCAGACGTTCTTTCTCCCAGGCGTATATTGACCCCTCCGGCGCCGGCTTCGACTTCCAGCCGTTCCACCGCCACGTCCCTGAGATCCATTTTCAGCCTGGATGCGCCGGTGTCGACATGGACCTTCCATGTCATACCGGTTCCCATATCGATCTCCGTCAGCCGGTTGACCTCGCCGATCTTGCCAAGAACCTCGTCTTCCGTGATGGCGATCGTCAGTCTGCCATCGCTGTCCCCGCCTTTTAAGACCTTGATATCGCCAATCGTGCTCCTGATAGAAGCCGCCTGGTCCTCCGTGGCCGCAACGTCAAGACTGCACGCCCCGAGCGAAATATCCATTGTGCCTTTATTGGTCTTATCGTCATAGCCGATTTCTTCGAAAAAAACTAATTTCTGTGCGTCGTCCCGGACGTTCCGTCCCGAAAAAACGGACTCGATCCGGTCTTTTATCTGGACTGCCATACCGGCCAGCCCGAAACGGCCTTCCAGGCCTGCTCCCTTCGCAAGAAGCGCAGAGCCTGAACCCGCTAGGACAAGAGCCCCGATAACGACAATGCCTAGAATGACGGCTATTTTGCCGCCCTTGTTCATTTCGGCTCACTCGTCCTTCGAACAAGGATCAGTATACCGATGGCTATGAAAAGCGCGGATGCCAGAAGCCCGCCGCTGATCCACGGCATGAATTCTCTCAGCAGGAAAAAAGCGCCAAGGGCGATCAGCACGGCGCCGATCGTCCTGCTGGATTCCTTCGAAGACATCCCGGAGGTCTTGCCTGTGCCTGTGCCTGCGCCTGCGCCGCCCGCCCGGGCCCGGCCGGCTCTATCGCCGTATTCCGCTCGTTTATCGGCGTCCATCCCTTCCTCGGGGATGATGATCGCCGCTATGATGTATGCCAGAACGCCCACACCGCCGAACAGCGCTGAAACGACCCAAAGGATCCTGATAATCACCGGATCCACGTCAAAATATTCGCCGATGCCTCCGCAGACTCCTGCCAGCACCTTGTCCCGCGATGATTTATACAATCTTCTGCTCATTGATTTTGCTCCCGCTGCGCCTCTATATATCCAAATGCCGTATGCGCCGATCCCGGGCGGCGCAGTCCCGGACAGCGCTAATAAAAAAAACCCTTACGGGTTTTTCTTATTTATTCTTCCTCAACAGTCATTTTTTCGAATTCTTCGACTACTCTTTCAAACTCCGCATCGTCTTCGATATCTATCAATTCAAACTCATCATCGTTGACTTCCTTATACCCGTAGATGAATACGTCATCCGAACCGTCTGCCGGGATCAGGGCGATATACTCTTTGCCTTCGAATTCGAAGACTCCCATGACCTCACATTCGATCGATTCGCCGTCGTCGAACTCCAGTGTGATGATTTCGGCATCATCGTCTTCCGGCGCGCCGCAGCTGCAGCCTTCGCCGCAACCATTCAGGCTGCATTTTTCATTATCCATATATTCTCCTCCTTGTTTTACACCGAGTAAAATTACTATATCACTTTACTTCAGGCATTTCAAATGTTTTTATTTTTTCGGCCGCCGATTTGTTCATGCCTGGAACCGCGGCCAGCTCTTCGATGGATGCGGCCAGGATCTTTTCGATGCTGCCGAAATGGGCCAGCAGCGCATTGCGCCGTTTTTCGCCGATCCCTGGGATCCTGTCCAGGCTGGAGCGCTGGACGTTCTTTTTCCTGAGATCCCGGTGATAGCCGACAGCGAACCGGTGGACCTCCTCCTGGACGGATGCTATGTATCTGAAAAGTACCGGGTCGTCCTTGAGCGCCAGCTCGCCGCGGTAGACCAGCCCCCTGGTCCGGTGTCTGTCGTCCTTGACCATGCCGGCGACGGGGATATCGATCTTCAGGGCGGCCAGCACCTGGGATACCGCCGCCACCTGTTTGTCGCCGCCGTCGATCAGCAGCAGGTCCGGCATGGCTGCAAATCCGGGCTCGCCTTCCAATCCGCGCCGGAAGCGCCTATATACGACCTCCTGGAGGCTGCCGTAATCATTCGCCCCCTCGATGGTCCTGATGCGAAAACGCCGGTAATCCTTCCGCCGCGGCCTGCCGTCCTCAAACACGACCATGACGCCGACGGAATCCGCCCCCCCCGTATTCGATATGTCATAGGCCTCGATACGGCGGACGGCTCCGCGCCCGCCTTGCCCTGCGTGAAGTTCTCCCGCTCCGTCGACGGCCCCTTCGGTTTCATCACGCCCGTAAATGAATTTTGTCAGCGCATCCGTCATTACATCCGCCTTTTCCTGACGGTTTCTCAGACGCTCGTCCAGATATTTTGTCATCTCAACGACGTTTTTGCGCGCCATGTCGAGCAGCGCTTTCTTATCGCCCCTTTTGGGCACAGCCAGTTTCACGATCCCGCCCTTCATTTGGGAAAGCCACTGCTCGAGAAGCTCCTTGTCCGGGAGCTCCTCTTCGATCAGGATCTCCTTCGGAATGAACGCCATATCGGAATAATACTGCTTGATGAAGGCGCCGGTGATCTCCGCCTGCTCTTCACCCGCGGATTGTAATAGATAATCCTCCCTGCCGCTCAGTTTGCCGCCGCGTATGAAAAATATGATGCCGTGGGCCGATTCCTCCGGTTCTCCGATCTGCCGGCCGGAAGGATCCCCGACCCCTCCGGACCTTGCCGTCAGGACGACGTCGATGTCGGATTCCGATGCCAGCACGACTTTCTGCGTTTCGCCGACCGCATTGACCGCGGCGATAAGGTCCCGATACTCGGCGGCCTTTTCAAAGTTGAGGCTTTCAGATTCCTCCGCCATTTTTGCCTGTAAATATGTCAGGATGCGTTTGTTTTTGCCCTGAAGGAATTCCATCGCCTCGCCGATCATGTCCGCGTAGGCCTTCCTGTCGAAGCTCCCAGTGCATACGCCGACGCATCTCCCAATATGGTAATTGAGGCACGGCCGGAATCCCTTCGGGAACCGCTGCGCCGAGCATTTTTTCAGCGGATAGATGCGATTCAGCAGATCGATGATCTGGTTGACGGCATTGGCGTCTGTATAAGGGCCGAAATACCTGCATCCGTCATGGAGAACCTTTCGCGTTTTGACGATCCGCGGGCACGCTTCGTTAAGAGTCACTTTTATATAAGGGAACGTCTTGTCGTCGCGCAGCAGCACATTGTATTTGGGCATGTATTTTTTGATCAGGTTGTTTTCAAGGATCAGGGCTTCCATTTCAGTGTCGGTGATGATGTATTCGAATTCGTCGATGCCGGCCACCAGCGCCCGCACTTTGGGCGCCTGTCCGGATGGCGACTGGAAATACTGCCTGACACGGTTCTTCAGCGAGACGGCCTTGCCGACATAGATGACCTGCCCGAAGCGATCCCGATAAATATAGACGCCCGGCTTGTCCGGAAGTTTCTTAAGGTTTTCCCTTATATCAAACATATGCTACCGCAACTGCCTCCTGGCCAGTTCTCCCGCAGCTTCAAGAAAAACATCCATCTCCCCGTCCGTACCGATGGTCACCCTGAGTCGGTCATCGATCAGCGGTTTGTTGAAATACCGGACCAGGATGCCTCTTTCGCGCAGCGCCTTGAAAAGCTCCGCCGCTTTTATCGACGGGTGGCTGATAAACAGGAAATTCGCTTTGGACGGCACGACATCAAAGCCGAGCTTAATGAGGGAATCGGCGACGCGCTCCCGGGTCGAAACGATCATGTCCGCGGTTTTTCTGAAGTACGCTTCGTCCCTGATGGCCGCTTCGGCGCCGGCCATGGCCAGCCTGTCGATCGTATAGGAATTGAACGAATTCTTGACGGTATTGAGCCCGTCGATCAGTACTTTTGATCCGATGGCGAATCCAACGCGAAGGCCCGCCAGGGATCTGGACTTTGAAAGGGTCATGACCACCAGCAGATTTTCATAACGGCGCGTCAGTGCAGCCGCAGATTCCCCGCCAAAGTCGATATAGGCTTCGTCGATCAGGACCACCTTGTCGCTGTGGCCGGCTGCCAGCTTTTCGATCTGGTCCAGTCCCAGGCAAACGCCGGTGGGCGCATTCGGATTCGGGATCAGGATGCCCCTGATCTTTCCGCCAGTCCGGCCGTCTTCGCCAGCAGTGACTTCAGGTGTGGCAAGTCCAGTTCCATCGGTCTCATAATCCCTGATGTCGATTGAAAAATCTCTGCGCAGCGGGATTTCGACGTACCGGGTCTGGAAGAGGTCCGCATATACAGGATAAAACGAATAGGTGATGTTCGGAAACAGCACGGCCCCCCCTGTGAAAAACGCCGGAAAGGCAAATGCCAGCACTTCGTCCGATCCGTTGCCGACAAATACGTTTTCAGTCGATACGCCGTATTTTTCAGCGATGCATCGGCGCAGCGAAGAGCATTCAGGGTCCGGATAAAGCCTGAGATTCGAAATTTCCGCCTCTATTGCTTTTTGGACTCCGGGAGCAGGCCCGTATGGATTTTCATTTGTATTCAGTTTGATATACTGCCTGTCCGCCGGCTGTTCACCCGGCACATAGGGCGTGATCCCTGAAGCGAGATCGGATAGGAATCCTGTCATTTCATTGCCCTCTCATTCGCAAATGTTATAAACACCGGAAAGCGACCCGCGGCTCATTTCGCCCCTGAGGTCCGTCTGCATCTGTTTTTTGATTTCATCGTGGCTGCAGCCTTTGCTCAGCAGATAGTAAAGCTTGGTGACCGCCGCCTCCGCCGTCATATCATACCCGCTGATGGCGCCGGCGTCCGCCAGAGCCTTGCTGGCCTCGTACTCCCCGATCTCAGCGCTGCCGCGCAGGCACTGGGTGCAGACGACGATGATCGTTCCGTTGTCCGCCGCCTTCTTGAATATTTCGGCGGTCCTGCCGTCCCCTCCTGGGATGTTCCCGGCGCCAAAGGCCTCGACGACAAGTCCCTTGAGCGTGGGCGTCATGATGCTTTCAAATATCTCCGGCTTGATGCCCGGGAATATTTTAAGCACAGCGATCTGCTGTTCGCTGAATTCGAAAAGGGAAAGCTCCCTTTTTTTGTCTTTTCTGCAGAATTTCTCCTGAACGACGATATCGACGCCCGCCGTTCCCAGCATCGGGTAATTCGGCGATTCGAAGGCGCTGAGGGCGTCGGCGCTGACCTTGGTCGCCCGGTTGCCGCGCAGCAGCGCATTTCCGAAATACAGGCAGACCTCCGGGATGCGGTAATGTCCCGCGATCATGATCGCCGTAATGAGATTGTCCCGGGCATCGTTCCTGATCTCGCAGAAGGGGATCTGCGAACCGGTCAGGATCACGGGCTTGTCCAGCCCCTCAAGCATGAAAGACAGCGCGGAAGCGGTGTAGGCCATCGTATCGGTCCCATGGAGGACGACGAAACCGTCATATCGCGTGTAATTGTCCCTGATGTCCCTGGCGATCTTGATCCATTCCTGAAGGGCGATGCTGGAGGAGTCCAGCAGCGGATCATACTCGCTGAAAATGCATTCCGGCATGATATCAGCCCGCAGCTCCGGGATTTCGCCAAGCAGCCGCTCCATATAGCCCTTCTCCGGCGCATAGCCGTTCGGGGTCCTCACCATGCCGATCGTTCCGCCCGTGTAGATGATATATACTTTTTTCTTCATTTTAAAGCTCCTATGGCTGATTCTTTTGTAACATTATACTATCATAGGGCATTTACGGCAAGGGTGGCGATGTTATTCAGAAAGCTTTGAGAAATGCGGCGGATACTGTCTGAATATTGGGAATTTATATATTGTAAGTCGATGGCCTTGGTGTTATTATTCACTTGATATGAAAATTTCAGGATATTGGATGCAATCCCCCGATGCGGAATGGAGACGCCCATGAAACAACTGTCGGCTTATAGGATAATCATATTTTTCATAATAATGGCTGTGCTCGCCGCAGCCCTCAGTATACCGGCCGTCGGCATATACCGCAATGTCCGGGACATCGTGATCGCCGAGCTCGGCAAAAGCGCCATGGGCATTTCGATCGGCGTCGCCACAGTCATTGAGCAGGATTTCGAGAACTATAAAAAGCTGGCGACGGCGGACAGCTATGAAGACGGCTCCTACGACAAGGAGTATTACGAGAAGATGCTGGGCATTTTCCATGAGATCCGCGTTCAGACCGATGTCAGCTATATCTATACTGAAAAGCAGATTTCGGATACCGAAACCATGTATATCCTGGATGGCGAAGATCAATCCAGCGAAAACTTCTCGCCGATCGGATCCACAGATGTAATCGATGAATTCAAAATCAAGACATATACCAGCAAAAAGCCTCATTTCAGCGGCCTGATGGAATACAGCCAGTGGGGCGAGCTGATTTCAGGCTATGCTCCGCTGATCGATCCCGGCACCGGCGAAGTGATCAGCATCGTCGGCACCGACATCTCGGCTCAGAAGGTGCTGGTACTGTTCAGAAATATCGCCATGGTCGTGATCATCAATTTCCTGATCGTTCTGGTCGTCCTCGGCTTTCTGGTCTACAGACTGCTGGCGATGACTGCGAGCACCATTGAGTCGGACTATCTGACAGGCTTGTACAGCAAGGGATTCTTTGAGAATTATCTTAAACGGCTCGGCAAATTCGCAAAAAAATACGCTGAGCCTTATTCCATCATCATGCTCGATATCGATCATTTCAAGGACATCAACGACCGGTACGGCCACCCCTTCGGCGATCAGGTGCTCAAGAGCGTCGCAAAAGTCCTGAAGGAAAGCACGCGGTCGATCGACAAGTGCGCCCGCTACGGCGGCGACGAATTCGCCATCCTGCTGCCGGGCGCCATTGACGACAGCATCGCCCATATCGGCGAAAAGATCCGGAGCAACGTGGCTGAACTGGCACTGGCCGCCGTCGACGGTCTTCCCGTTTCCGTGACCGTCAGCATCGGTATCGCCCAATGGACAAACGGCAGCCTGATCGATCAGGTTCTGGACCGGGCGGACAAGGCGCTGTACAAATCAAAAACCAGCGGCAAAAACAAGGTCACCATATCCTGAAGACTTCTAAAATAAAGAAGCCCCGGTCTCCTGCCCTGCAGGCCGGCCGGGGCTTCTTTATCAATTTCAATATCTTTCCGGATTTCAGCGCCGCTCTTTTTCGCCAAGCTTTCGCCCTGCCTCCTCCGTGATCTCGCGAAGGGCTTTTTCGACATCTTTCGGCAGCGGACATTTCATTTCCGAATTTAATATGGCGTCAACCTTCCCACTGGCCTTTTCGATCATATCCGGCCTGCCGAGCTGCTCCCACTCGTCGTATGAGCTTCGGTCGCAAAGCTCGGACTGATAGAATTCATCGCTTCTGAAGACTTTTCTCGTGCTTTTCTGTTTCAGGAAATGGCCTCCCTGGCCGACTTCTATTATATCATCATAATGATTCTTTTCCTCGCTTACATCGATCCCCTGCCTGATTCTGGCGCACAGGCGCCCGATCTCGTTGTCGATGACGATATGGGGAAGCGAGAGCGTCATGCTGCTCTCGATCAGTCCGATGCCCTGGACGACGTCCACACCCGACAGGACCAGCGGCAGCGTCGTGAGCGTCTTCTCGAGCACCGACTGCATCCCGGGAAGCTTTGCGTCGCTGAGACATCCGGCAGACATGCACGGCAGTCCGTAATATCTTGCCATCTCTCCCATCGCGCCGATCTGCAGCATCGTTTCCGGCGTGCCTTCAAGAAAAAGGCCGCTGCGGACATTCACGACGCCCAGCGCGGATCCGTAAATGAGCGGCGTGCCCGGCGCAGCCAGCTGAAAAGCGACGACAGCCGACAGTGCTTCCGCGTTGGCCATCGCCACATTCGAATAAAGCGATGCCGGGCCGGTCGTGCCGCAGGCCGGCATCGGATAAACGAGCACCGGGACGCCGTATCCCGCCAGGTCCATGGTGCCTTCGAGCATATCCGCGTCATGGCTGAGCGGCGCGACGGTGCAGTAGGTGACCGAATAAATCTTCCTGTTCCGGACACTGTCCATATCGCCAAGGATCGCCCTGGCCATTTCAATAATATAGGGCACTTCCGCCGGATCCTGTACTTCGTCCTGCACGTGCTTGCTCGTATGCATGAACGAAACGGCAGTCGCCGACAGGCCCGCCGCCTCCGCCGGAACATCATGGGGCGAAACAGGCGACCAGTGCACCCGGCCGAGATCCATTTCCTCAAAAACCATCGCGGCTTCTGCGACATCCTTCAAGACGGCGGGCCGGCGGATGCCGGTCCTGTAATCGAGCGTCTTCACGCCGCATCCATCGAGATTGTAGACAGTCGAGCTCGACGGAAGCCGAAGGTCATACACTGGATTCCTGGCGCCCAGCACGAAACTTTTCGGCGACGCCGCAAGGGCTCTTCGGACCATGTCCGCCGATATGAAGGCGACCTGCCTGTCCCAATCGATCTGCGCGCCGTCTCTTTCAAGCATCGCCAGGACCCGTTCGCTGGGAAACCTGACGCCGGTCTCATTCAGGATCCTGATGCTTTCATTGTGGATCAGGAGTTTTTCCTCATCGCTGAGGAATCTTCCGCACATCTTCATCGCACCGCCCCCTTACAGCGTTTCAGCCGGCACGGCGTCCCGGCCCAGCAGCTGCCGCACGAGCCTGACGGCGTCCATCGCGTTGTCGGAATAACCATCCGCCTTTATTTGCGCAGCCCAGTCGCGGCTGGCAGGCGCACCGCCGATTATGACCTTCAGCCCGGACCGGAGTTTCTCTCGTTCGAGAAGCCCGATCACATTCCGCTGTTCCTCCATCGTCGTCGTCAGCAGCGCCGACATGCCGAGCACATCCGGCGACAGATCGCGGACAGCCTCGACCAGTCTTTCGTTGGGAACGTCGGCGCCGAGGTCGCGGACGTCGAAGCCGGCGGCAGTGAGCATCGTGCCGACGATGGTTTTGCCGATGTCGTGGATGTCCCCCTGCACGGTCGCCAATACGATCCTCCCGCCGGATCCCGGCTCCGCGCCGCTCTTTTTCAATTCGGGGTCCAATATTGCCATCGCCGCCTTCATCGCGTCCGCCGAGCACACAAGCTCCGGCAGGTAGAAATCTCCGATTTCATATAGCTCTCCTGCCTGCCGGATCCCCTGCAAAAATCCTTCGTCCATTGCAACTACAGGGTCGAGCCTTGTTTCAACAGCCAGCTTCGCCAGGACCCGGGCTTCCTCCTCGTCTCCATCGAGCACCGAGAGCCTCATCCTGTCGGTCAGTTCTTTCCTTTCGGCATCATCCACTCTGCTTCACCTCCTATATTTTCACATTCGCATCGATCTTCATCCGGCATTTCGCCGTCAATGATATTTTATCAGAGCGGGCTGCCAATTGAGGGTATTATTTTGCTATACAACAGCCCAGTATTTGTGGTATTATTTTAGAAAAGCAGAGAAAGGCGGCGTCCGCGCAGGCGGATCATCATCCCATGTTCAAGGAGATCGTTTGTTTCAGCCAGAGCTCAGGCGTCCGCGCCTCCGTCTCCAATATCGTCTATTATCCCGCGCATATGCACGAAAATGTCATTGAGATCATCTGCATACTTGCAGGATCCGTCGACATCTCGGATTCGTGCATGTCCCACCGTCTTTCCGCCGGCGACGTTTACATCTTCAACGCAAAGGATCCCCATCGGATCAGCGCCGTCAACGGCGACAACACGGTCCTGACGATCTACATCGAGCTCGAGCATTACAAGGCCTATTTCCGCAAGCTTACGACCATGTATTTCATCTGCGATTCATACATCAACAGGCAGCATCTTGAAAAGGAGCTCGCCTATATCCGTTTCCTGATGGCAAGGCTTCTCACCGAATACGACAGCCTGACGCCGAGGGATACCATCATCGAGGACTATGCCAGATCGCTTCTGGCCTACCTTATCGAGAAATTCCAGTTCTACATATACAGCAAGGACAAGGACAACAATCTTGAAATCAGGCGCCGCAAGGGCATCGCGCCGGACGATCCCCACGCGTCCCGCGTCTACCGGATCATCGACTACATTTACGAACACAGCAAAGAGAAGCTCCATCTCCGCCATATCGCCGAGAGGGAGTTCCTAAGCACGTTCTATTTGTCGCGCCTGATCAAGGAAGGCTGCGGCCTCAGTTTCTGCGAGCTCCTTTCGATGGCCCGGTGCGAGGAAGCCGAAAAACTGCTGGGAACCACCAAGATGACCATTGACGATATCGCCAGCGAATGCGGCTTTTCCAACAGAAAGCACCTCAACGTCCAGTTCCGGAAATGGTATCGGATGACGCCGTCCGAATACCGGGCCAAGGCGCGCTCGGAAATGGAGAACACCGCCGACAGGATCGAGCTGGGAAAATACGACAAGCTCGAAGCCAGCCTGATACTGGCGTCGTACATCGAGCAGATCCCCAAGCCTGAACTGCCTCTGCCGGCCTCTTCCCCGGACATGCTGCTCAGCTATCTCGTGCTGCTGCATCTCTCGCACAACGCATTCGTGCATCTTCAGAATTATCTCCAAAAGCGTCCGAAGCTTCTCGGCCAGACCACGGCGCAGACCGATCTGGTTTCTCTTTTCCAATTCGGCGACGAATTTCCGGACTATAAAACATTTGCGGAAAAAATCGATAATTATCTGAAAAAGTAGCTTTTTTACTTAAAAACGCGGCCGTTTTCAGAATATTTAATCAATACAACGTTTTACTCGTTAAATATTTGTCGCGTCTTTTTCCGTTGGGCTTTCCACGCTCCAATCTCTTTAAACTCTCATATTTCAGCATTTCAGGTCAATTCTACAACGCTTCATTTAATGCAAAAAACAGTGTAAACGTTTTCAAAAATAGTTGCTTTACCATAGCATTGACTATTGACATTAACAATGGTTTTTACTAATAATAGAAGAAGTACGATATTCCTATTTTTAAGTGGAAACATGGGAAAAACTAATCGGAAGGAGCGATGTTGATGAGTAGTTCTAATGCTACGACATTTGAGGTCCTCGACAAGGATCTCGCCAAAAAAATCGACACAATTATTGCGAACAATGATAGCAACTCGACCAAGTTGGTAGGCATCCTGCTCGAAGTGCAGGATATCATCCCCAAGCAGTATGTCCCGCTGGAAGTATCTGCTTACATCAGCCAGAAAATGAACATTCCCCTCAGCAGGATCTATGATGTAATTTCTTTCTATGCAGCCCTTTCAGACGTTCCAAGAGCCGACTATGTCGTCCAGCTTTGCGACAGCGTAGTGTGCAAAGTCACGGGAAACACGGATCTGAAGGATTCCCTCCAGGATCTGCTCGGCATTGGCATCAATGAAATCACGCCAGACGGAAAATACGCGATCGAATCCACCGCCTGCTTCGGCGCTTGCGATATAGCCCCGGCGATCAGGGTCAACGGCAAGGTGCACGGTCATCTGACATCCAGAGAAAAAGTCAAGCAAGTGCTTGATAATTATAAATAGAAGGAGGAAGGTCAAAATGTCAAAGACAGTTAGCTTTATAACAGAAAATTTTGGTAAATATGATCCGAAATCGATCGCATCATATGAAGCCATCGGCGGATTCACCGCCATCAAGAAAGCTTTGGCCATGTCCTCCAATGAAATCATTGAAATGGCAAAAGCAGCCGCTATCAAAGGAAGAGGCGGCGCTGCATACGATACCGGCAGGAAATGGTCCCAGGCCGCTTCCGTTCCGGGAACGAACAAGGTCGTCATCTGCAACGCAGACGAAGGCGAACCCTGCACGTTCAAAGACCGTTCCATCATCCAGAACGACCCGTTCAGACTGCTGGAAGGCATGATCATCGCCGGCTACACCGTTGGCGCACAGAACGGCTACATCTACCTCAGGGAAGAATACAGGCACCTGCGCGAGCTGCTTAAAGGCGCCATCGACCAGATGAAAGCCAAAGGATATCTTGGAAACAACATCCTTGGCAGCGGATTCAATTACAGCATCCATCTGTATTCCGGCGCGGGCGCCTATGTCTGCGGCGAAGGCTCCACCCTGATCGAATCCATCGAAGGAAAGAGCGGAAGACCGAGAATCAAGCCGCCATTCATCAAAGAATGCGGACTGTTCCAGCTTCCTACCCTTGTAAATAACGTCGAGACCCTTGCCATCGCCACCGCGATGATGACTCACGGCACTGCGGACTACGTAGCCTACGGCACTGAAAAGTCGCCGGGAACCAAGATCATCAGCCTTGCCGGAAACGTCAAAAAACCGGGAACTTATGAGATCCCGTTCGGCCTGACGCTCAGAGAGATCATCTATGATATCGGCGGCGGCATCACCAACGACAATGAGCTCAAGTTCTTCCAGCTGGGCGGCGCCTCCGGAAAAATCGGATCGGCAGCAGTCGTCGACACGCCTTACACCTATGAAGATCTTGCCAAGGTCGGACTGACAGTCGGATCCGGCGGTATACTCGTCGTTGACGAAAGAACAAGAGTAATCGATTTTGTCAAATCCATTCAGGATTTCTTCATCCATGAAAGCTGCGGAAAATGCACGCCGTGCCGCGAAGGAAACAGACAGATCTCCAAGATCGTCGATCGTTTCGTCGCGGGCGACCAGAAATCCGACGACCTCGCAACAGCGGAAAGATTTGCCAACATCATGAGCAATTGCGCCTTCTGCGGACTTGGTGAAACAGCCCAAAGCGCGCTGCTTTCTGCGATCAAATACTTCCCTGAAGAATTTGGTGTAAAAGGAGGAAACTAGGATGAAGAATGTAAAAATAATTATCGATAACAAGGACGTGATCGTTCCGGAGGGAACCACGATCCTTGAAGCGGCTAAAAAAGTCAACATCAACATACCGCATCTGTGCTACCATCCGGACCAGGCCATCAAAGCGAATTGCAGACTCTGCGTCGTCGATGTCGCCGGAAGCAAAAAACTGACGCCAGCCTGCTCATCATATGTATTCGAAGGTATGGAAGTCTCCACAAACACCAAGAAAGTCCGCGACATGCAGAAGGGCGTTCTTGAACTCATCCTTGCGAACCATGACCAGGATTGCCTGAAGTGCCAGAGAAACGGCAACTGCGAACTGCAGGACCTCTGCCGCAGATTCAACATCTCCAAGACAAATCTTGAAGATACCGTTGAAGCTCTGCCGCTTGACGACACCAACCCATCCCTCGTCAGGGATTCCGCCAAGTGCATCAAGTGCAACCGTTGCGTCGAAGCCTGCCAGAAGGTCCAGGAAGTTCATGTCCTGACCCACTCCCACAGGTCGACTCACTACAATATCACGCCGGCTTACGAAATGCCGCTTGAAGATACGCTCTGCGTATTCTGCGGACAGTGCTCGGCCGTCTGCCCGACCGGCGCCATCGTCGAAAGAGACGACACGCAGAAAGTCTGGGATGCCATCCACAATCCTCATAAGCATGTCATCGTTCAGGTAGCCCCTGCCGTCCGTGTTGCGCTGGGAGATTCCTTCCGCATGCCTAAGGGCGACATCGTCACCGGCAAGATGATCTCCGCGCTCAGAAGACTTGGCTTCGACCAGGTGTTCGACACGAACTTCACTGCCGACCTGACGATCCTTGAAGAAGGAAACGAACTGATCAAGAGGATCACCGAAGGCGGCACCCTGCCTCTGATCACCTCCTGCTCACCAGGATGGATCAACTTCATCGAAGGCAGATACGACCACCTTCTCGACCATCTGTCGACCTGCAAATCGCCCCAGCAGATGTTCGGAGCCCTTTCAAAGACCTATTACGCTGAAACCAGAGGCATCAAGCCGGAAGATATCTTCACGGTATCCATCATGCCTTGCACAGCGAAAAAATATGAAGCTCAGAGACCGGAATTCACTCATGACGGCATCAAGGAAGTCGACGTTGCACTGACCACCAGAGAACTTGCCAGAATGATCGAATCCGCCGGTATCGATTTCCCGGATCTTGAAGACGGACAGTTCGACAATCCATTCGGCATCGGCACAGGCGCAGGCGCCATCTTCGGCGCATCCGGCGGCGTAATGGAAGCGGCTCTCAGGACCGCTTACGAAGTGCTGACGGGCAAAGGCCTCCCGCACCTTGAATTCGACGCCGTCCGCGGACTCGAAGGACTCAAGGAAGCCACCGTCGACATCGACGGCACAGAGCTCAAGGTAGCTGTCGCAAACGGACTCGGCAACGCCAAGATCCTGCTGAAGCAGATCCAGAACGGCACATCCCCATACGCCTTCATCGAAATCATGGGCTGCCCGGGCGGATGTCTCGGCGGCGGCGGACAGCCGATCAAATCGACGCTGGAAGTCAAAGCAAAGAGGATGAAGTCCCTGTACAAAATCGACCAGGATCTCCCGCTCAGAAAATCCCACAAGAATCCTGACGTCATCAAGCTTTACGAAGAATGGCTCGGCGAGCCTCTGGGACACAAATCCCACGAGCTGCTCCACACCCACTATCATTCAAGACATAAGAAATACGACTTCAGCGGCCTGAAATAAACCGCGGACCCGGTTACGGGCAAGCGGTCCGAATCGATCCGCGAACCCGGAATAACGAATAATAAATAGTAAAAAGTTCGGAGTACGTCTACTCCGAACTTTTTTACTGGTAATATTCTTTTTATTTTCGTGCTTTTTTCGGTATCTATTGCGGTAAATTCCGAAATTCAATAATTTTATGATATAAAATCATTTCATTTAGTGGCTCGCCCGATTCGCGAAGCAAATCGCTGGCGAACACATGCAAGGAAATCACAAATCTGTGATTTGCAGATTTCCACTGCCTCGTTGTCCGGAAATAAATCGAAACGTCACCTCCATCGTATCTCCGAAAAAAATGGCAGAAGCTAATAATTACTTCTGCCTTCTTATATAGCAAATTGGATGCCAAAACCGGATAAATCGCTGAAGACGTTCCATCGCAACGCGCGGAGGTATTTTAACCTCCAATAGGAAAATGACCGTTGTGTGCACAGCCGCACATATAAACGGTCATTTTTATTGATATACCAAGCTTTTTATGTGTGCGCCGCTGCACATATGTGCAGTACAGCACATGACATCTGGCCTGTGCGTCCTATTTATTGTCATACTTGCTGTAGGTATAAGCGATGTTATACTTCGAAATTTTCCTCAGGATCGTCGTCCTGTCAACGCCGAGCCGATCCGCCGCCGCTGCCATGCTGCCGCCTTTTGCGAGAGCAAGTTCTATGAGCTTTTTCTCCGCCAGCGCCAGGGCATCCTTTAAAGCCAGTTCCTCCAGTTCCTGGAATTCGCCTCCGCCGTCTCCGGCATAAGCGCCGTCCCTTTCGGCTCTGCCGACCGATCCGCCTTGCGGCTGCGCTGCCTGCGCGGCGCCCTTTTCATCGGCTTCCCCGACATCCAGGGCTTCCACATCCAGAGACTCGACGATGACGTCCGCAGCGGATGATATAACAAGACGTTCGATATAATTCTCAAGCTCCCTGACATTTCCCGGCCAGGAATAATCCCTGATCTTCTTCATCAGGCTTTTATGGATCGTTTTCCTGTAGCCGTATTTTTCATTGAACTTATCCAGAAAATATTCCGCCAGCGGCTCGATCTCGTCCTCCCTGTTTCTCAGCGGGGGTATCATGATCGGAAAGACGTAGAGCCTGAAATACAGGTCTTCCCTGAAATCACCCTGTTCCACCATCTGCTTCAGATTTCTGTTCGTTGCGAAAACGAAGCGGGCGTCGACCCGGACAGGCTTCCTGCCGCCGACCCGGACGATTTCATTGTCCTGCAGGACCTCCAGCATTTTCACCTGAAGTTCCGGCGTGAGTTCACCGATCTCATCCAGAAAGATCGTGCCGCCTCCGGCTGCTTCGAAAAGCCCCATCTTTCCGCCTTTTTTGGCGCCGGTGAAAGCCCCTTCCTCATAGCCGAACAGCTCTGATTCTATCAGATGGGCGGGGATGGCGCTGCAGTTGATCTTTATGAATGGCGCGTTCCGCCGGGATCCCCTGTTGTGGATCAGCTTGGCGACGACTTCCTTGCCGACGCCGGTTTCTCCCAGTATCAGCACCGGGACATCCTTTTCTGCGACACTGTCCACCTTGGCGAGAAGATTGCTCCAGGATTCGCTGTTCTGGAAAATGCCGCCGGACTGCAGCTGCTGCCTTCTCAAATGCTCCAGTTCCGTCTTGTAGAGGTTGCGCTTCTTCTCAGACTGAGCCAGCTTGTTCTGGAGATCCTCGAATTCGGATGTATCCCTGAGATTGCAGACGACCCTGACGATATTGCCGTTTTTGTCGAAAACCGGCGTCCCCGTCACGACGATCTGCTTGCCGTTCTTGACCTTCTGCTTCATGGTGATGGTCTTCTTGGCCGACAGGACTTTAAGCGTGACAGGATCATCGAGCTGGCCGTCCTCGACCAAAGCGGAAACATGTTTGCCGACCATATTTTCCGGTTTGGATCCGGTGATCCTTTCATGGGATTTATTGACGCGTATGACGACACCGTCGCCGTCAGCGATCGTGAAGCCGTCGTAGGATGTCTCTATAATCGTATTGACTTCTTCCACGGTCTGTTGGAGTGCGTTGATTTTTCTGATGATCTCGATGGCTTCCTTTGTATCGAAAACAATGGCGATGGCGCCGGTTATCCAGCCCCGGCCCGAGACCTGGGACGTGCTGACGACATATTCTCTGCCTTCGTGACTCACTTCCACGAATTCAGCCGGGCTGCCGTATAAAGTCTTATGGAGTATGTTCGGCAGGAGCTCTGAACGAAGGCCTTCCAGGCCTTTTTTATCTTTCGGCGTCTGGACCTTGTTTCTGAACCAGTCGAAAACAGCGTCCTGATGGGTGTTCACGACACTGATCATGGAGGAAAGACTCAGCAGGGCCAATAATGTGTCGTTGGTTTTGCGGTAAAATTCCGTGATAAGCTTTTTCTTTGTGAAAAGGCTGATGAACCGCCCATCTTCATCAACGGTTATGGTATACTTTTCGGCAGCCATCAGCATGCTTTCGACACCTTCCAGTGTGGAAACCGTCTTAAAATCGTTGCTAAGGTCGAAAACCTCAGAGATGCGATACTCCGACCTCAGTCTCTCCCGGCATCTGGCCAGCGCCTGGCGTTCAAGCACCCCCAGCGGTTTAAGGCCGCCGTCAGTGATCGTGACTTCCTCCGCCTGCGAATTCTCGAAGAAATCCGCTGCCACAGCTGCCGTATCGCTGATATCCAGATGTTCAGTGCCGTCTATATATTGCTGCCTCTGCATTCCCGCCCAGTTTCCTTTCCGGTGTTGATGGGACCGCTATATCATTTCCCTGTTGGCGCCGCGGTCCTGCCGCCCATTGCAGGCTTCCCGAAGCATCTGCTGCCTCTTGAGGCGCTTTCGCCTGACCTGCCTGCGCTTCACAATGATCCAGACGGCCACATACAGAACGAAGAGGCCAAAAACCGCGCCGATGGCATATAGCAGATATGGCAGCGCGCTTTTTGCAGTGCTTCCGAGATCCAGCCACATGCTGGCTGGGGCGCTCGATTTTGCGACGACGTCATATTCTCCGAGCAGCCGGTCCGCTTCGTAAACCTTGACCGCTCCGACTTTATCGCCTTTTTTTACGGGCGCTGTCAATACTGCAGGTATATCAAATTCAGTCCTGATCAGATCCGGAGATATCTCAACAGGCAGCGTCACCGATGCGCTGTCCGCCACGACAGCCTTAATGGAATCCGTCTTGCCGCCCCGAATGTCTATTGTGCCGGCCGGAGCCCCCTCCGAAAGCACTTCGACGCTCGTGTAGTTTGCGAATCCATAATCCAGAAGCTTGATGCCGTCGAGGAACATGTTGTTCGGATCCGACTGGAACAGCACCGCTATCAATTCGATGCCGTCTCTTTCGGCGGAACAGACCAGGCAGCTTCCGGCAGCAACAGTGTAACCCGTCTTGATCCCAGTGACTCCATCATATTTCAGGGGGATGACGGCGCCGTTGTACTGCACTTTCGTGTTTGTGTCGAATAAAAGCCGGTTGCCGTTGTAAAGATATCTTTCAGGCTGCTTGTTGGTGGCGGGGAGGGTGTACTTGTAGGTCGTGACGATTTCCCTGAATTTTTCATTCTTTATCGCTTCCTTCGCGACCATCGCCAGGTCATAGGCCGTCGTCAGGTGCTGTTCGTTCGGCATCCCGTTCGGATTGGCGAAGTGGGTATTTTTGGCGCCCAACTCTGCCGCCCTCTTATTCATCAGCGCGGCAAATTCATCAACGCTGCCGGAAACCTGTTTTGCCAGGGCAACGGCGGCGTCGTTGGCGGATTCGATCAGCATGGCGTTCAGAAGCTGCTCGACTGTGACTTCCTCCCCTTCGATCAGAAAGATCCGGCTCCCGGCCGTATATGCCACTTCATTGTCGATCGTGACTTTTTTATCCAGATCCAGGTTTTCCAGAGTCAGCAGAGCCGTCATCACTTTGGTCGTGCTGGCGGGAAATTTCTGTTTGTCCATTTGCTTGTCGAACAGCACTTCTCCCGTATCGGCGTTGATCAGTACCGCGGTATCCGCCATGATTTCCGGCGGAGCCGATGTTCCGTATGATATATTGGCCGAGCCGAGCCCGATCATGACAGATAGCGCAATAGCAGCAAGTCTTCTCATTTTTTTCTCCATCTCAATCAGCAAAATATTTCAATATTACCGTCCGAAAAAATAATCGGTCAGTTCATATCCATTAGCAAAATAAAGTCCTTTCGCCGCAGCTTCCTCGTCGAAAGCATTGTTGGCGTCATAAAGGTGCCGGGCGCTGTCGTAGAGCACGAACGGCACCGGCTCCGGCGTGTGGGTGCGTTTTGACAGCGGCGTCGGATGATCGGGCAATATAAGTATCCTGTAGGCTTCGCCGGTCCCTGACAGATATTCCGACAGCGGCCCGATGATTTTAGTGTCGATATTTTCGATCGACTTGATCTTTCCGCGAAGGTCTCCCTGATGCGAGCATTCATCCGGCGCTTCAACATGAATGTATGCGAAATCGGCTCCCGCTTCGAACGCTGTCCTGGCGGCTTCCGCCTTTCCTTCGTAATTGGTGTGCAGCGTGCCGGTGGCTCCTTCCACGCTGACCGCCGTCAGTCCTGCGCAGATGCCGATGCCTTTGATCAGATCCACCGCCGAAATGGCAACGCCTTTAACGCCGTATTTTTCATAGAAGGAATCGAGCCTGGGTTTCCTGCCCTGGCCCCAGATCCAAATGGAATTGGCGGGATTGAGTCCCCTTTCGCGGCGGCTCGCGTTGACGGGATGAGGATCGAGGATATCGTAGCTCGCCGCCATCATCGCCCGGATGGATCCAGCGTCTTCCCCCTTGGGCAGGTGCCCGGCGATCCTTTGGCCAAGGACGTCGTGGGGAGGCGTCAGGTCGTAATCGATGGAACCGTTCCTGACGATCATGACGTGCCGATAGCTGACGCCCGGATAAAAGTGTATCGCGTCGGTTCCGAATCTCTCATTGACGGTCTCTATAAGGATGGCGGCTTCTTCGCTGCTGATATCCCCCGCGCTGTGGTCGATGATCTTCTTTTCCCCGTATTCCGTTTCAGCCTCGGTCAGCGTCACCAGATTGCATCGGAAGCAGGCGTCCTGCTCATCCAGCTCGATGCCCATGCTGACTGCTTCAAGCGGCGATCTTCCGGTGTGGTACACCGCCGGATCATAGCCCAGCACAGACAGGTTCGCCGTGTCGCTGCCGGGGGACATGCCGGCGGGGATCGTATTCACCATGCCGATTTGTCCAAGCTGGGCCAGTTTATTTGCATGCTTGAGGTCAGACGCCTGGAGCGGTGTTTTTCCACCGAGCTCGTCGATTTTTTCGTCGGCGGCGCCGTCAGCAAGTATGATCAGATACTTCATTTCATATTCCTTTCATGGGACTGGGCGGATCGGTTTTTTTCGTTAAAAAAACGACAAATAATGCAATTCAGCCATTTTTTCACTTTACCATTCTACCACAAAGTGCTATAATTGTGTACAATAAAATCAAGAGTGAGGTGAAATTCGTGGACAGAGTATACAATTTCTCCGCCGGACCTTCGATGCTTCCGCTCGAAGTCATGGAAGAGGCGGCAAGGGAGCTTACCAATTATAAAGGGTGCGGCATGTCCGTGATGGAAATGAGCCATCGTTCCCCGGAATTCGAAGCGATCATCCGGGATGCCGAAGCCGGGCTCAGGGACCTGATGGCGATCCCGGACAACTACAAAGTGCTGTTCCTTCAGGGTGGCGCGTCCCTCCAGTTTTCGATGATCCCGATGAACCTGTTCAGGCAGTCCGGCAAGGCTGACTATATAATAACCGGCATGTGGGCAAAAAAAGCGGCCGCTGAAGCCAAAAAGTATGGGAAGGTCAATATCCTGGCCTCTTCCGAGGACAGCCTTTTCTCATTCATACCCACAGTCGACAAGTCCGAATATACAGATGACGCGGACTATTTCCACATTACGACGAACAACACGATTTATGGATCGCGTTTCAACTATATACCCGAAACCGGGAATGTTCCGCTGGTGGCGGACATGTCCTCGAACATCCTTTCCCAGGTCTATGACGTCTCCAAATTCGGCATGATCTATGCCGGAGCCCAAAAAAACATCGGCCCTGCCGGCATGACCGTCGTCATAATCAGGGACGATCTGATCGGCCACGCCTCTGCAGATGTTCCGACAATGCTCGATTACAAGATCCATGCGGACAACGGCTCGATGTACAATACGCCGCCGACATTCGCGATCTATATAGCGAAGCTCGTCTTTGACCATCTTAAAAGGACCGGCGGCATCGAGGCGATGCAGAAGCGCAACGAAGAGAAGGCCAGGATGCTGTATGACGCCATCGACAGCAGCATGATGTTCAACTGCCCTGTCGAGGAGGCGTTCCGTTCCATCATGAATGTCGTATTCGTGACCGGCGACCACGACTTGGACAAGAAATTCATATCCGAAGCAAGCCAGAGAGGCCTTGTGAACCTGGGCGGCCATCGATCCGTCGGTGGCATGAGGGCCAGCATCTACAATGCCATGCCTGTGGAAGGCGTTCAGACACTCATCGACTTTATGAAGGAATTCGAGGTGAAGAACCATGTTCGCAATCACAGCGCTGAATAAGATCGCTCAGAAAGGCCTGGACCTGTTCGACTCGGACTTTTCGTTCACCGACGACGCCGGCGAGGCGCAGGGCATTCTGGTCCGGAGCCATGACATGCTCAATATGGAGCTTTCCGAAAAGCTGCTTGCTATCGCCAGAGCGGGAGCCGGCGTCAACAACATCCCGGTGGACGTCTGTTCCGCCAGGGGCATCGTCGTCTTCAACACGCCGGGAGCCAATGCCAACGCCGTCAAGGAACTCGTTCTGGCAGGGCTTTTCCTGTCGTCGCGGGATATCGTCAGCGGCATCACCTGGGCAAAATCCCTCACTGAAGACATTGCCAAGAACGTTGAAAAAGGCAAATCAAAATTTGCCGGCAATGAAATAAAAGGCAAGACGCTGGGTGTCATCGGCCTCGGCGCCATCGGCGTCATGGTGGCGAATGCCGCTTCAGCTCTCGGCATGAAGGTCGCCGGCTATGATCCCTTCCTTTCGGTGAAGGCGGCGCTGGAGCTGACCAACAAGATCAACCTCTACGACAAGCTGGAAGGCATCCTTCCTCAATGCGACTATATAACCATCCATGTCCCTTATATGGAAGGTACGAAAAATATGATCGGCGAAACGCAGTTCAGCCAGATGCGCGACGGCGTCAGATTGCTGAACTTTTCAAGGGATGCGATCATCAACGAACGTGACCTGATCAGTGCCATCGACAGCGGAAAAGTGCACCGCTATGTTACGGATTTCCCGAACGAGCATGTAGCCAGCCATCATCACGTCATTTGCATACCCCATCTTGGCGCTTCCACCGAAGAATCCGAAGAAAACTGCGCGGTCATGGCGGCGGAACAGCTTGTCGATTATCTCAAGAACGGCAACATAACCAACTCGGTCAATTATCCGGACTGTTCGATGGGAAAATGCCATACGGCCGGCAGGATCGCGGTGCTGCACCGGAACATCCCTTCCATGATCGGGCGTATCACGAGCCTGATGGCCGACAAGGATATCAATATCAGCGACATGACCAACCGAAGCAAGGGGGAATACCAGTACACCCTCGTCGATGTGGATTCCCATGTCGAAAAGCAGGATCTTGAAGCGTTAAGGACGATCAACGGCATCATTGCGGTAAGGATCGTAAAATAAAGGAGCTGCCCATGTATAAGATAGCCGCTTTGAATAAAATATCCCAAAAGGGACTCGACAGGTTGACGGATCAGTATACGATCGTTGAAGACTTCGGCATCGCCGACGGCATTCTGGTCAGAAGCCAGGAAATGAACGCCATGGATCTTCCGGCAGGCCTGTTGGCAATTGCCAGAGCCGGCGCCGGCGTCAACAACATACCCGTCGAGCTCTGTTCCAAAAAAGGCATCGTCGTATTCAATACGCCCGGAGCCAATGCCAATGCCGTCAAGGAGCTCGTGCTCACCGGCCTGCTCCTCTGCGCCCGCGATGTCGCAGGTGCCATGGCCTGGACCAGGACACTGACATGCGACGTCGCCAAGACGGTCGAAAAGCACAAGGGCCAGTTTGCCGGGCATGAAATCAAAGGCAAGACCCTCGGCGTCGTCGGCCTCGGCGCCATCGGCGTCATGGTCGCCAATGCGGCTTCCGCCCTCGGGATGAATGTCATCGGCTATGATCCCTATATTTCGATCCAGTCGGCTCACGAGCTGTCAAGCAGCGTCAAGTACACCGATAGCCCCGACCTTCTGCTGCCGGTGTGCGATTATCTGACGATCCATATTCCATATATGGAAAGCACCCGCGGCATGATCGGCGCCAAGCAGTTCGCCGCGATGAAAAACGGCGTCTGCATCCTGAATTTCTCCAGAGACGAGATCGTCAGGGGCGATGATATACTCATCGCCATCAAAAGCGGCAAGGTCCGCAAATATGTGACGGATTTCCCGACGGAAGCCTATCTCGATCATGAAGACGTCATGTGCATACCCCATCTTGGGGCTTCGACGCGGGAGTCTGAAGAGAACTGCGCGCGCATGGCGGTGGATCAGCTGATGGACTACCTGGAAAACGGCAACATCAAGAATTCGGTCAATTATCCAGATTGCCATCTTGGCGTCTGCGCCACGACCGGCAGGATCGCGGTCCTGAATAGAAATATCCCGGCGATGCTGGGTAAAATCACCGGGATACTGGCTGACATGAATATCAATATAAGCGATCTGAATAATAGAAGCAAGGGCGAGTATGCCTATACCCTTATCGACATCGACTCTGTCGTCGACGAAGCCGCGCTGCGGAAAGCATTGAGCGTGGACGGCATCATCGCGGTCCGCGTGGTCAAATAACACGCACCGGCGCCACGCACCAGCCCTAAGCACCCGCTCCATATCCATAAAACGCATTCGAAAGATCCGGATACCAGTCCGGATTTTTTTTATTCCCGTATATCGCGCCAAGCGAGATTGACATGGATGCCGATCACCAGAATGAATCCCAGGATATAGAACCAGACGAGAAGCGCGACGACGCTGGCCAGGCTTCCGTACAGGACCGCGTTGCCCGTGGCCTCCCTGAGATACCACGAATATGCCAGCGAAGCGACAAGAATGGATGCTGACGAAAAGAGGGCTCCGGGCATCACAGCCTTGAGTTTCAGCTTTTCCGCGGGCAGCACCGCATAGGTATAGGTTATGGTCAGGAAGTAGATCGCCACAGCGATCGGCCATCGGATCACGAGCCAGACATTCCGGACCTTGAACTCCATCGAGAAGGTCTGATGGAAGTAGATCGCGATGACTTTCAGGATCGATTCGCCGTAGATCAGGATCACCAGGCTGAAAGCGATCAGGAACAGCGTCAGGATGACGGTTTTGATGGCCCTCAGCCGTTCATGGAGATAACTGTAGCTTATCCCGCCATGCTCATAGGCGTAATTCGATATCCTCAGCAGCGAATACTGGCCTCTTGAAGATGCCCAGATCGCCAGGAGAATGAACAGGATGTTGATCGTCCCGGCCGGCTTGTATGTGAGATATGGCGCCAGGGATTGGGCAACCTGAAAGGAGGCGTATTGTTCGATCAATGTATAAAGCCAGTTGATGGATATCGAAAAAACGCCGAGCAGTTCGCCAAGGACAATGGTCAGCGGAACCATCGACAGCAGAAAAAAGAAAGCCAGCTCCGCCGGAGCTCCTGCGTAGTAAGGATCTCTCATCTTTTTCAATATGTAAAAGAATATATTCCAAAGTCGCTTTTTAGTCATCGAATCATTTCTCCTATACGGCATGCCTCTCAGAGGCGCTCCACCTTATCTGTACAGTATTGATGCGTCAAAGCTTCCGGCGGCCAGCTCCGCGACGGCGAAGGACACTCTGCCGTCGTTTCCAGGGTAGGTGATGCTGCCTGGATTCAGAAGATAAAAGCCGTTCAGGTCCAAATACAGCGCTTTGTGGGTGTGCCCGAAGAGCGCCGCTTTGCAGCCCAGGGATTCAGCCTTGAAGATCAGGATCTGAAGGCCGCTTTTGACGCCTTCCATATGGCCATGGGCGATGAACAGCTTGCCGAAATCAGTCTCAAGGATCCTGTAGCCGTTTTCGGACCTGTCGCCGTCACAATTTCCCCTGACGCTGAGCATTGGAACTTTCAGCCGTTTTTCCATTTCGGCCGCATCTCGGGCAAAATCTCCCAAATGCACTATAAGATCGATATCGCCTACGCTTTTATAAGCATCGATGGCATTGTTGATTCGACCATGGCTGTCGCTGACGACGAATATCCTCATGTCGGCTTATGCTCCTGTTTTCAGTAGTCACTTCAATTCCGGCAGCCCGGCGAGGGCGTCCCGCAGCTTGCGGAGTGCCTCCGCCCTGTGGCTGATCTTGTTTTTTTCCTCCGGCGACAGCTCGGCGAAAGTCCTGTCGAATCCTTCCGGCACGAAGAGAGGATCATATCCAAATCCATTGGATCCTCTCGGTGCATGGAGCAGATGGCCTTCGCATTCGCCCCGTGCCGTGATGATGCGCCCGTCGGGCCAGGCCATTGTGATGACGGAAACGAACCTTGCCGTTCTCTGCGTATCCGGAACTTCGGCGATCAGATTCAGAAGCTTTTCATTGTTGCGGGCATCATTGGCATCCTCGCCGGCGAATCTGGCTGATATCACTCCCGGCAGTCCGCCGAGGGCGTCGACCATCAGGCCCGAATCGTCCGCTATGGCTGTCTTCCCACTGAGTTTCATGACTTCCGTAGCTTTTTTCTCTGAATTCGCCTCGAAGGTATCTCCGTCCTCCTCGATCTCGATATCCGGAACACCGGCTCTTTCCCTGGAAATGATCTCGATGCCGAAAGGCCTTGTTATGCTCTCGATTTCCTTGATCTTATGCTGGTTTTGCGTTGCCGCGACTGCTATCATCCTATCCTCCAAAATCAGAGCAGATCCCCGATGATCTCCTTCTGGACATCGATTAGTTTTCTGCATCCCAGTTCCGCCAGAGCAAGCATGGCATCCAGCTGTTTTCTGCTGAATGCCGATTCTTCGCCGGTCCCCTGGACCTCCACGAATTCTCCCGCGTCGGTCATGACGATATTCATATCGACATCCGCTCTGGAATCTTCTTCATAGCACAGATCCAGCAGCAGTTCGCCGTTCACGATGCCGACGCTGATCGCCGACACACAGCTTTTTACAGGGATTTCGACGATCAGGCCATCCTTCTGCATTTTTCTGAACGCCTCCATCATGGCGACAAAAGCGCCTGTTATGGATGCGGTCCTCGTTCCGCCATCCGCCTGGATGACATCGCAGTCGATCCAGATCGTTCGCTCCCCAAGCCTGTCCATATCCACTACGGAACGCAGCGCTCTGCCTATCAGGCGCTGGATCTCCTGGGTCCTGCCGTCCACTTTGCCTTTGGTGGCGTCCCTGATCTTGCGCGTGCCTGTCGATCTGGGCAGCATGCCGTATTCGGCCGTGACCCAGCCCTTCCCTGTTCCCCGGAGATGCTGGGCGGTCTTCTCCTCGACCGAAGCCGTGCAGATGACCTTGGTTTTTCCCATTTCTATCAGCACCGAGCCCTCCGCGTGGATCAAATACTCGTTTGTGATCTTTATATCGCGTATCTCGTCGAATTTTCTTCCATCAAATCTCGTTTTTTCCATCCATATTCCCCTTTTTCTGCCACAGACCGCTTAACCGTGGTGCGCGCACAAAATATTATATTCCAAAAGCGCCGCCGCCGCAATCTATAATGAGTCGCGTTTTGACGTTTTACAACCTTTTCGGGCATTATTTATCGACTATCCCCAATTCCCTGATCCTGCGGTACAGTGTGGACTCGCTGATGCCGAGGATCCTGGCGGCCTGCTGCTTTCCTTCCAGCGAATGGCCGGTCTCCCTGAGGCATTCCTCGATCAACTGCCTTTGATAAAGATCCATCTTTTCCCGCAGATTGTCGCCGGTGCCCCTGGCTGCCGCGCCGGAACGGAGGATCTTGTCCGGCAGATTGATTGCGCTGATGCGGGATCCGTTTTCCATATTGACGGCGTATTCGACGACGTTCTCCAGTTCCCTGACGTTGCCGGGCCAGTTGTATCTGAGCAGAGCCTGCATCGCTTCCCTGGAGAAATCCTGGATATCCTTGTGAAGCAGACTGGTGAATTTTTTCAGCGCGTATTTCAGGAGCAGCTCCACATCGCCAGCCCTTTCCCGCAGTGGCGGGATGCTGAGCGGTATCACATTGAGCCTGAAGTAAAGATCTTCCCTGAATTCCTTCAAGCGGATCATTTCATCCAGATTCTTGTTCGTTGCCGCGATGATCCGCACGTCTATATCGATGGGGCTGATGCCGCCGACGCGCTCGATCTGCCTGTTCTGAATGGCGTGCAGCAGCTTGACCTGGAGATGGAGGGGCATGTCCCCGATTTCATCGAGAAAGATCGTTCCCTTATTGGCGATTTCGAATTTCCCGGGTTTTCCGCTCTTGTCCGCGCCTGTGAACGCTCCCTTTTCGTAGCCGAAAAGTTCGCTTTCGAGGAGCATTTCCGGGATCGCTCCGCAGTTGATCGATACGAAGGAATTGTCCTTTCTGACGCTGGCATAATGGATCGCCCGGGCAAACAGCTCCTTGCCCGTGCCGCTCTCGCCGGTGATCAGGATTGTCGAATCGCTGGTCGCAACCTGCAGCGCGCGGTGCTTGACGTTCCTGATCGGCTCGCTCTCGCCGAGGATATCGTCGAACATCGTGAATTTGCTCATGGCTGTGATTTTATAGCTTCGTTCCCGCGCATCCGAAATATCCTGGAAGAGAATCATGGAGCCCATCATCGAGCGGGTTTCGGCGGTGCCGCCCGGACTGCTGATCGGTATGATCGTCGACAGGAATCTCTTTTCCTTGCCGGCCATTCCGATCCTGGAGATCATTTCACGGTCCTTGATCGGATTGCCGCTTTCCATGACCTTTCGCACATCCTCGCTGTCCCACAGCTCCGCGAGATTCCTTTCTTCAATGCGGCTGCGCGGAATGCCCAGAAGTTCTTCGCACTTGTTGTTGCAGGACAGTATCGTATAATCGGTATCCACCGCCATCAGGCCTTCGTGCATGGAATCGACGATCGCCTTGAGCTGATTTCCGTTTTCGGTCTGCACCAGTTTGCTGGCGATCAGCTCTGCCATGCGCTGAAGAAAAAGCATCAGCCTGTCCCTGTTCCTGCCGATTTTTTCCTTCTGGTTCATGTCAAATGCAACGAGCCCGATGAGGCCGATCACTTCCTCCTCGATCCTGATCGGGCAGCAGATCTCGGCAAGCTCCCCTTCCAGCGGCTGATAGTCCCGGTCACGGGACGGATCCGTGCAGAAGTAGGTGTCCCCCGACTTCAGCAGCTTGCTGTAGATCAGGCCGGAATCGATATTTCCGCCCTCCTCGAAGCTTCCGATCTTGCCGGCATATCTGCCGGTGCCGCCGATGATCCGCAGTTTGTTGTCTATGATTTCGGTTTCGATTTCCAGGGCGGCCGTTATCGCCTCCGCAACCTGCATGACCGTTTCCTGTATCCCAGATAATCCAAGCATCCGTATCTCTCCGTTCTTAAACGTTCCGCTTCGTGCGGATATCCCTTCGACCCATAGATGGATCCAAATCGATGTATCTATATCATACCTTTTATTATCATTTCTGACAATGAATTTTCAATGTTGACAATGCCAGTCAGCCGCTCCGATCCAGAATGTTTTTGTCCATCCGTGTCTAAAGCCGCAGTTTCGCTGAATTTGAAGGGAAATTGCCGCAGAGCCGCCGGCACGCCGCGCAGAAACTGATTGGCACCGCTTTTGCAATATTAAACATCAACCATCAGGAATACCCGAGGGATCGGCGCGATATCCTTTCCCTTAATTTAATAAAGGGGGTCACTATGAGAACATTCATGAGCTTCAATGAACGCGTATGCCTGGTCACAGGCGCCGGAAGCGCCAGCGGCATCGGTTATGCCGCCGCCAGGATCCTTTCCGCCCAGGGCGCCCGATTAGCCCTTGTCTCGACTACAGAGCGCATCCATCAGCGCGCTGCGGAAATCAAGTCGGAGGGCGGCCATGCAAAGGGCTATGTCGCCGATCTGATGGACCGGAAGCAGGTGGAAAAAGTCATTAAGGATATACTGTCGGATTTCGGCCGCATAGACGTGCTGGTCAATAATGCCGGAATGGCACAGGTCGGACAGGAGGAGGATTTTACCGAATTCTGCGATCTGAGCTATGACAGCTGGGACGATTCGATCAACAGGAATCTGACACTCTGCTTCAATGTCACGAGAGCCGTCCTGCCTCATATGGTAAAGAATTGCTACGGCCGCATCGTGAATGTGTCTTCCGTCACGGGGCCCGTCGTCAGCAATCCCGGCGAAGCGGCCTACAGCGCAGCCAAGGCGGCGGTCGTCGGCATGAGCCGGTCGATCGCCATCGAAGCGGCGAAATACGACGTCAACATAAACAATGTCCTGCCGGGCTGGATCGCCACCGCCTCCCAGACGGAAAGCGAAGCGGCGGGGGGCCTGAACACGCCGGCGGGCCGCGGAGGAACGCCAGCCGAGGTCGCCAACATGATCGTCTTTCTGGCGTCGGAAGAGGCCTCCTATATAACCGGCCAGTCGTTCATCGTCGACGGCGGCAACACGATCCAGGAATATAAGGGTCCATCTGATTTGTATTATTAAGGAGGCTGACAGGATGAAAGAATTTTTTTCGCTGAAAGACAAGGTCGCCGTGATCACCGGCGGCGGCTCGGGTCTCGGCCTGGCAACCGTGAAACGCTTTACTGAAGCCGGCGCCAAAGTCGTCATGGCCGACATAGCCGACAAGACCGCCCTGGCGCAGGAGATCGGCTGCGTCTATATGCGTGCCGATGTGACAAGGGAAGCCGATGTCGAGACTCTGATGAAAAAAACCAGCGAGCTTTTCGGCCCGCTGGATATCGTTATCAACAACGCCGGCATCATCTCGCCGGAACAGCTGCTGGTCGATGCGGACATCGATGCGTTCAAGCGTCTTTATGACGTCAATATATTCGGCGTCGTTCACGGTCTGAAGCACGCTCCAAAATATATGCGGGACGGCGGCGTTATCCTGAACACCGCGTCCAATTCGGCAAGCGGGGACTATGCGGGCTACGGCGCCTATATTTCTTCAAAAGCGGCCGTCGTCGGCCTGACCAAAGCCGCTGCCGTCGAGCTCGCCGACCGCGATATCCGAGTCAACTGCATCTGTCCCAATACGATCGATACGCCGATGGCCTACGCCGACGGCTGCGAGACCGAACTGAAGGTCATGGCCGTCACCGCGCCGCTGGGCAGAATGTGCAAAGCCGAAGAAGCCGCTGCCCTCTATCATTTCCTGGCAGCGGACGACTGCCGCTACATCACCGGCGAGGATATCTATATCGACGGCGGCCTGAAAGCCGGCCCTTCGAATCAGCTGATCGCCCATATCCTCAAAAGCCTGGAGGATTGACACAGACGGCCTGGCCAAATGCGTCTTAAAGTCCGGCCAGCGCCTCTTTCATCCCGGAAACATACTCCGCGAGCGGGACGGCCGCCTCGTCGCCATAGCGTTCAATGATTTTGACGATGGCGCTGCCGACGATGATGCCGTCGGCGACGGCTCCGATCGTCGCCGCCTGCTGCGGGCTCGATATGCCGAATCCCACCGCGACGGGCAGTTTTGTCGCTCTTCGCACGTTCCCTACCATTTCTGAAAGATCGGTCGTGATGGCTTCCCTAACGCCTGTGACGCCCATCGAAGAAACGCAGTAGATGTAGCCGCCTTCGGCGCCGGAGGCGATGCTGGCCGTGCGGTCCTCAGAAGTCGGAGCCACCAGCGGGACCAGCGCGACGCCGTATTTTCTGCTATACGGCATCAGCTCCTCCCTTTCCTCATAAGGCAGGTCCGGGACGATCAGCCCGTCGACACCCGCCTCCATGCATCTTTTCATAAAGGCATCATAACCGTAAAAGTGCACCGGATTGAGATAGGTGAGAAATACGATCGGGATCTGCGTCCTGTCGCGAAGGCGCTCCACCATCGCAAAGATCTTATCCAGTGTGGCCCCGGCGGACAGGGCCCTTGCATTGGCCCTCTGGATCACTTCGCCTTCCGCCACCGGATCCGAGAAGGGGATCCCGATCTCGACCAGATCGGCGCCGGCCGATGCCATCGCCAGGATAAATTCCTCCGTTTTTTCAATGGTCGGATCTCCGCCGGTCAAAAACCCTATGAAAGCCTTTCCGCCTTTGAATGCCTCAGCTATGCGGTTTTGTGCCGCTGCCGGGCCGGTTTCTCTTATTCTGTTATCATTCATGCAGATCCACCCCCAGATATCTGGCAATAGCTGCCACATCCTTGTCTCCGCGTCCGGACAGGTTGATCACGATGATCCTGTCCCTGCCCATGGACGGCGCTATCTTTTTTGCATGCGCCACCGCATGGGCGCTTTCGATGGCGGGAATGATGCCCTCCAATCTTGAAAGGTACTGGAATGCCTCGACGGCTTCGTCGTCGGTGACGGCCACGTAGGATGCTCGCCCGCTGTCGTGGAGGAAGACGTGCTCCGGCCCGATCCCCGGGTAATCAAGTCCCGCCGAAATCGAATAGACCGGCGCGATCTGGCCTTCGCCATCCTGGCAGAAATAGGATTTCATGCCGTGGAATATGCCGACGCTGCCTTTGGCGATCGTCGCCGCATGCTGCTCCGTTTCCGTTCCTTTGCCCGCCGCCTCGCAGCCGATCAGGGCCACGCCTGGATCCCCGATGAACTCGTGGAATATCCCCATCGCGTTGGAACCGCCGCCCACGCAGGCAAGCACCGCATCCGGCAGCCTGCCCTCCTTCTCCATCAGCTGAGCCCGGACTTCCCTTCCTATGACCGACTGGAAATCCCTGACGATCGTCGGAAACGGATGGGGCCCCATCGTGGAGCCTATCACATAATGGGTGTCGTCGACCCGCGCCGTCCATTCCCGCATCGTCTCGCTCACGGCGTCCTTCAGGGTCCTTGTGCCGCTCCGCACAGGGTGGACCTTCGCTCCCAGCAGCCTCATCCGAAAGACGTTCAGCGCCTGGCGCTCCGTGTCCTCCTCGCCCATGAAAATCTCGCATTCGAGATCCATCAAAGCAGCTGCGGTGGCGGTGGCGACACCGTGCTGTCCCGCTCCGGTTTCGGCAATCACTCGTCGTTTTCCCATCTTTTTCGCGAGAAGCACCTGTCCAAGGACGTTGTTGATCTTGTGGGAACCGGTATGGTTCAGGTCTTCCCTTTTAAGGTAGATTTTCGCTCCGCCAAGATTTTCGGTCATTCTGGCCGCATAATAGAGCATCGACGGTCTGCCGGCATAATTCCGAAGCAGATCCCGAAGCTCCGCCTGAAACTCCGGATCCTTCGAATGGCGCTGATAGGCCTGATCCAGTTCGATGATGGCGTTCATCAGCGTCTCGGGTATGTATTGGCCGCCGTAGGGGCCGAATCTTCCTTCTTTGCTCATATGTCACTCCCCCTGACTATTTTAACGATTTCGAGGATCTTGTTCCGATCCTTGACGCCGCCGGTTTCGGCGCCGCTGCTGACATCCAGGCCGTAAGGCCTGACCCGGTCGATGGCGTCCAGCAGGTTGTCCGCATTGAGGCCGCCGGCCAGGAAAAATGGCTTCGATGGCTTTCCCGCCAGGCTCCAGTCAAATCCCTCGCCGGTGCCGCCCGCCTGCCTGTCGGAATGGGCATCCAGCAGAAGATAATCGCAGGGCAGGCCTTCGGCCTTCTCGATATCCAGCCTGCTCTTCACCCGGACCGCCTTGATGATCGGCTTCCCCGCCACGCCGTTCATGCTTTTCAGCTTTTCGATATAATTTTCGTCTTCGGATCCGTGCAGCTGGATCAGGTCGATGACGCCGCCTGCGCAAAGGTCTGCGACGATCCCCGGGGATTCGTCCACAAACACGCCCACTGCCAGGATCCTGCCGTCCAATTTTCCCTTGAGCTCCATTGCCAGCTCCGGCGATATCCGTCGACGGCTTTCGGCAAAGACGAATCCGATATAATCCGGCAGCGCCTCATTGACCGCTTCGATATCGCGCATCCCCATAAGGCCGCATATCTTGATCTTAGTCATTTTCCGCACCTTCCTTCAGCTCCGCCATCGTCCGCTTCACGTCGGCGCCTTTCATGAAGGTTTCGCCGATCAGCACTGCATTTGCTCCGCATTCCCTTAAAAACGCAATATCCGCGGCGTTTTGTATGCCGCTTTCAGACACCACTGTTATATCCGACGGTATCAGTGGCCTCAGCCAGGCTGTCGTGGCGAGATCCGTCGAAAAGCTGCGCAGGTCCCTGTTATTGATGCCGATGATCCTGGCGCCGGCTTCCAGCGCCATATCGACCTCTTCATCGGAATGGACCTCCACCAGCGCCGACAGGCCCAGCTCGTCGGCGATCCCGATGAATCGGCCAAGCGCATCCGCGTCGAGAAGGGCGCAGATCAGAAGCACCGCGTCGGCGCCCAGCGTCTTCGCCTCGTAGATCTGGCAGGCGTCGATGATGAAATCCTTGCGCAGGATCGGGATCGACACGGCTTTTCGAATTTCGCAGAGATAGCTGTCGCTTCCCAGAAAGAAGGCGGGCTCGGTGAGGACGGAAATGGCGTCGGCGCCGGCGGCCTCGTACTCCATGGCTATCTGCAGATAAGGAAAATCCCGGGAGATCACGCCTCTGGAAGGCGACGCTTTCTTGATCTCGCAGATGAATGCCATTCTGCCGGTTTTCAGGGCTTTTTCGAATGCAAACGGCTCGAGGACCTGCCTGGTTTGCCTTGCTTCCTGTATCAGCTTTTCAAGAGGTTTTTCTTTTTTCAGGGCTTTGACTCTGCCTTCCGTATACAGGGCGATCCGGTCAAGGATCGTTTCGGTGCCGCCGGAATCGGCTTCGTTATTTTCTTCCGCTATAGGATCATTTTTCAATTTATCTTCAAGCATGATATCCATCACTCCTCGTTCGAGAGCTTCACGAATCGATCCAGCTGCATTTTCGCCTTGCCGCTGTCGATGCAGTTTGCCGCCATCCGGACGCAGTCCCTCAGCGTCGTGTGGTCGTTGGCCATATACAGGCATAGCGCCGAATTGAGCAGGACGATGTCCCGTCTGGGGCCCTTTTGCCCGTCGAGGATCTCCAGGGCGATCCGGGCGTTTTCCTCCGGATCCCCGCCGGTCAGCTTATCCCTGCTGCATTTCCAGAAGCCGAGCTGGGAGGGGTCGAGAAAGAAGCTGTTCAGTCTGCCGTTGTTGACCTCGCAGACGGTCGTCGTGGCGCACAGTGTCGCTTCGTCCAGCCCGTCGTGGCCGTGGACCACCATCGCCCGCTTGACGCCAAGATTCATCAGGACTCTGGCCAGCGGCTCGACGAGGTTTTCGTCGTAGACGCCCAGCAGCTGGAGATTGGCTCCCGCAGGATTGGCCAGAGGACCAAGGATGTTGAAAATAGTCCGTATGCCCAGCTCCTTGCGGACCGGCGCCGCATATTTCATCGACGCGTGGTAGACCGGCGCGAACATGAAGCAAAGGCCGATCTCGTCCAGGATGCGCCGGCTTTTTTCGACGCTGACGTCGATCTTCACGCCCAGGGCCTCCAGCAGATCCGCACTGCCGCATTTGCTGGACACCGAGCGGTTGCCGTGCTTTGCCACCGGTATGCCGGCCGCCGAAACCACCAGCGCGCTGATGGTGGAAATATTGAAGGTATAAGTCTCGTCTCCGCCGGTGCCGACGATATCGAGAACATCCCGGTCCGGCTGGATCCTGGCGCATTTTTCCCGCATGACCATCGCGCAGGCCGTGATTTCGTCTATCGTCTCGCCCTTCATGCGCATGGCTGTCAGGAAGGAAGCGATTTGCGCGTTGGTGGCCTGGCCGTTCATGATCTGCTCCATGACAGCTTTGGTCGTTTCCAGATCCAGATCCTGTCTGTTGACGATCTTATAAATCGCATTGACGATCATTTGCTCGCACCTCCCAGCTTCAGGAAGTTTTCGATAATGGTCCTGCCGCCGGGCGTCAGGATCGATTCGGGATGGAACTGCACGCCGTACACTTCCCGGTCCCTGAGCTTGACGCCCATGACTTCGCCATGATCATCCTCGGCGATGACCAGAAGCTCGTCCGGCAGCGTGTGCCTGTCCGCTGCCAGCGAATGGTAGCGGGCGCCGGCGATGATCGGCGGCAGGCCCTTGAATATCTCGTTGCCGTTGGCGATGTGGATCGCGCTTTTCTTGCCGTGCATCAGCTTCGAGGCATGGACGATCGTCGCGCCGAAGGCCTCGCAGATCGCCTGATGGCCGAGACAGACGCCCAGGATCGGCGTCCTGTCCTTCATCGCTAAAATCAGCTCTTCGCAGATCCCTGCATCCTTCGGATAGCCCGGGCCCGGCGAGATGATGATGTGGCTCGGCGCCATGCGCCTGATTGCCGCGACCGTGCACTCATCGTTTCGGACGACCTTGATATCGCTGTCGATCTCGCCGACCAGCTGGTAAAGATTGTATGAAAAACTGTCATAATTATCGATCAGGAGTATCATTGCACTTCAACCTCCTCCGCCATCGCCAGAGCGTCGATCACTGCCCTGGCCTTGTTTTCGCATTCCCTGAATTCCGTTTCCGGCACGCTGTCGGCAACGATGCCCGCGCCGGCCTGAACATAGACCGTATCGCCCTTTTTGACCGCCAGCCGGATGCCGATGCAGGTATCCATGTTGCCGGCAAAATCGATATAGCCGATCGCACCCCCGTAAATTCCTCTTCGCACCGGCTCCAGTTCGTCGATGATCTGGCAGGCCCTTATTTTAGGGGCTCCGGAGAGGGTCCCCGCCGGGAGCACCGATATGATGGCGTCCAGCGCGTCTTTGTCTTCCCTGATCCGGCTGTTGACGACAGAGGCGATATGCATCACGTGGGAGAATCTCAGGATCTGCAGATAATTTTCAACGCTCACGCTGCCAAATTTGCTGATTTTTCCAAGATCGTTCCGCCCCAGATCCACCAGCATATTATGCTCGCTGAGCTCCTTGTCGTCTGTCAGTAGCTCCGCTTCCAGCCTGGCGTCCTCTTCCGGCGTCCTGCCTCTGGGCCTAGTGCCGGCAAGCGGGTACGTCGACAGCTTCCCGTTTTGGAGCTTGACCAGGGTTTCCGGCGACGTTCCGGCGATCTCCAGCTCATCCGTCCGGATATAAAACATGTACGGCGACGGATTCGTCGTTCTCAGCACCCTGTAGGCATCCAGCAGGCTTCCTTCCATTTCGGCCTTGAACCGCCTGGAAAGAACCACCTGGAAAATATCGCCGTCGACGATGTATTCCCTGGCTTTTTCGACCATAGACTCATATTCTTCCTGGCTCATGTCCGACCGGACGTCCGACAGCAGCTTCGTCCTGCCCTCTTCAGGCGGAAGGCTTTCGCGGATCATCCGGACGATGCCGTCGATCTCGAAGGCTGCTTTCCTGTAGTTGGCTTCGAGATTGTCCGTGCGGACATTCACGATGATGATGATCTTCTGTCTCAGATGATCATAGGCGATGACCTTGTCGAAAAGCATCAGGTCGAAATCCTTGAAGCCGGTTTCGTCCACTGCCTTCAGCTTCAGCTTGTCTTCAAAATACGTGATGAAATCATAGGAAAAATATCCCACCAGACCGCCGGCGAAGGGCGGCAGGTCATCGAACCTCGGCACTTTATACTGGGCCAGCATTTCCCTTATCACGTCTTCCGGCCTCCGGCCGGTCATTTTTATCACGGTGCCGTTCCTGATTTCTATGTCGCCGTCCTTGCAGGTGACCTGCGTAACCGGATCGAAGCCCAGAAACGAGTACCTGCCCCACACTTCGCCGCCCTCGACGCTTTCCAGCAGATAGCAGCGGCTGCTGATGCTCCGGATCGATTTCAGCAGCGCGATAGGCGTCCGGATGTCGGCATAAATTTCCCGGGACACCGGGATCGCCGTGTATTCGGCAGCGATCTTCCTAATTTCGTCTAGTGACTGTTTTAACATTTGATCCACTCCTTTTCGTTTGCTTTTTCTCGCTTCCGCCTCGCGGCGGCGCATTCGCAGGAAGGGGGAAAAACAAAAAAAGCCCGTCCAATGATTATGACTAATCAAGGACGAGCGGTCGATCCACTCGCGGTGCCACCTTGTTTTGCGGGGCCTGAGTCCCGCACCCTCTGCAGAATACCATCATATTCCTCACGATTAACGCCCGTGCAGCGTCGCAGGATACTCCGGATCTCTCCGTTTCATTGCGCCCTCGGCGGTCCATTTGCCACACTGCGTTCTGCGGGGATCCCAGCTCCCCCCGCTCTCTGTGAGTGCACGTCGTGACGTTATCTCCGCTTCTACGGTTTGAATGGTGCTATATTCAGTTTACGTGATAATAGCATACTTTTTATTTCACGTCAAATGCTTTTTATCCGACGACCTTGTATATCTCGTCGCTGTCCGGCGGGGCTATGATTGTCCGCCTGCCGTTATAAACCAGATATGTTCCGCTGTCCGTGATCCTGCCGATGACGGCGACCGGGATATCCGCGCCTTTCAGGGCGTCGACCATGGCGTCGCGGTTTTCGTCCGGCGTGATGATTAGCATGCATCCGCTGGAAATCAGCTTGAGGCAGTCGATTTTGAAAATCTCGCAGATCTTTTCGGTGATGCCCAGGATCGGCACCGCCTCGCGGCAGATCTCGGCGCCGGTGCCCGCTACTTCGCACATTTCCCAGACGGCGCCCAGCAGACCGCCTTCGGTGATGTCGTGCATGCCGGAGAATCCGACTCGTCCGGCGATGACGCCTTCCTTGACGACGCTGATGCTGGCGATCATATCTTCAGCTTCGGCCAGCTCTTCCGGCGTCAGGACGTCCAGCAGCCTGTCCCGGAAATCCCCTGCGATGATGCCCGTCCCTTCGAGACCGGCGTATTTCGTCATCAGGATGGTATCCCCCGGCATGATTTTTCGAAGAGGCCTCGTCGCGGTCTCCGCTTTTTTGCCGCGCCCGATGGCGGTGGATACGATGACCGGTTTGACCACCGCACTGGTGATCTCTGTATGGCCGCCGATGATCTCGATGTTGAGCCGCTCGGCTTCCTCCCCCGCCTGGGTCATGATCGTCCGGACCTGCTCTTCCGTCGTTCCTTCCGGAAGCAGCACGGCCAGCATGATGCCCAGCGGTTCGATGCCGTTGGTGGCGATGTCGTTGGCCGACACGTCGATGGCGATACGGCCGATTTCGCTGACGGCGGCTGTGATGGGATCGGTGGACAATATGCAGTCATATCCGCCAAAGTCGATCGAGGCGCAATCCTTGCCGATGCCTGACCGCACCAGCACCTCCGGCCTCTTGCATCTGATGCTGCCGAAAACGATATCCTCCAGCAGCTTGCTGTCCAGTTTCCCGATCTTGAGTTCCATAGCCCTTCCTCCGCGCGGCCTTCATAACGCCGCTTGCCATATGCTTTGTCAACGATAGTATGATTGATTGCTGCTTTATAATGCGGTTCAATTTTGCCTGATGATGCAATGGCTGGTTATTGCCTGACCAGCTCTTCGAATTCCTCTTCCGATATTATCCGGACACCCAGGGTCCTGGCCTTTTCCAGCTTGGAGCCCGCTTCCCGCCCGGCCAGCACAAAATCAGTCTTGGCGCTTACGCTGCCGCTGGTTCTGCCGCCAAGGCCCTCAATGATTTCCGACGCTTCTTCCCTGGTATATCGTTCGAGGGTGCCTGTCAGCACGAATGTCTTTCCGCTGACCGGGCTTCCAGTCTTTTCGACAGCCGGCGCCTGGCTTGCCATGTTCAGTCCGGCATCCCTGAGGCGCCGGATCAGCTCCGCGTTTTTCGGGTCGGCGAACCATGCCGTTATGCTGTCCGCCATCTTCTCGCCGATCTCGTCAATGGCGGTCAATTCGGCTCTGCCGGCTGCCGCCAGGGCATCCATGCTTCGAAAATGCGCGGCCAGCTGTTTTCCGGCTTTGCTGCCGACCAGCTTGATGCCGAGGGCGAAGATCAGCTTCGACAGGTCGTTGCCTTTTGAAGCCTCGATCGCTGTGATGAGGTTGTCCGCTGATTTTTCGCCCATTCCTTCGAGTTCCGCAAGCTGTTCTTTCTTCAGCTGGTATATATCTGCGCAATCGGTTATCAGCCCTTCATCCGCCAGCTTTTCGATCAGCGCGGCTCCGAGCCCGTCGATGTTCATCGCCTCCCTGGAGACGAAATGGATCAGGCCCCGCAGCGTCTGGGCGGGGCATTCCTTATTGACGCACCGGCGCACCGCCTCGCCCGGGAGACGGACAAGCCCGCTGCCGCAGGACGGGCATTCGGAAGGCATCACAAATGGCGTTTCATCTCCTGTCCTGTCCTCCGTCACGACGCGCACGACTTCGGGTATCACATCGCCGGCCTTATGGATGATCACATGATCGCCGATGCGGATATCTTTTTCGCGAATATAATCTTCATTGTGCAGCGTGGAAAAGGTGATCAGGGATCCCGCCACACGCACCGGCTCGAATTCAGCCCGCGGTGTTATCGCTCCGGTCCGCCCGACCTGCACCGAAATATCCCTGACCGTCGTTGTCGCTTCTTCAGCCTTGAATTTGTAAGCGATGGCCCATCTGGGGCTTTTTGCCTTTTCCCCGAGCAAACTGCGCTGAGCCAGATCGTTTACCTTGATGACGAGGCCGTCGATGTCGTACTCGAGGGATTTGCGCTTTTCTTCCCAAATCGGGATCTGCGCCAGCACCTCATCGATATTCGCGCAGAATGTATAGTCGGAGATATGGAATCCCTGGCTCTTCAGGAATTCCAGCGTTTCCACATGCGTTGTGAATAAGGGCCCTTCAGAAAACTGGATGTTGAACATGAAAATATCCAGCGGCCTGGAAGCCGTGACCTTCGGGTCCAGCTGCCGCAGCGAACCGGCGGCGGCATTCCTAGGGTTTGCGAAAATGATGCCGCCGGTGACTTCCTGCATCCTGTTCAGATTGACGAATCCTTTTTTTGATATATATACTTCTCCCCTGAAATCCATTTCGCTCTTCTCGTGGATCTTCAGCGGGATCGTTTTGACTGTTTTGAGATTCCGGGTGATGTCCTCCCCGATGACGCCGTCGCCTCTTGTAGCGCCCTGGATCAGTTTTCCATCCCTATACTGGAGCACCACCGACAGACCGTCGATTTTCGGTTCGACGACGTATTCCGGTTCGGCTCCGCCGATCCCCCCGCGGACCCGCCGGTCGAATTCGATCAGATCCTGGCGATCATAGGAATTGTCGAGACTGATCACCTGGACCCGATGGATCACCTGACCGAACTGCTTCAACGCTTCGCCGCCGACTCTGTGGCTCGGCGAATCCGGCCTCTTCAGCAGCGGATACTGCTCCTCGAGCGCCCGCAGCTCCTTTGCCAGACTGTCGTACTCCGCGTCGGTGATCTCCGGATTGTCAAGATCATAATAATTGTGGTTGTGGCGGTGGAGTTCATCCGTTAAAAAATCGATCCTGCTTTTGGGGTCCGTCATGACACCGTTTCCTCCTATCGTAGCTCGCCCGATTTGAGAAGCAAATCGTCGGCGAACTCATGCAATGAAATCGCAAATCTATGATTTGCAGATTTCAACTGCTATAGCTTCAAGGGGCGCGATATCCAGCGCCAGCTGCTTGATCCCGACAGCGTCAAAAGCGATGGTGGCCGTCTTTGAGCCGTTTTTTTCCTGAACGGAAATGACGAGACCTTCCCCGAATTTGGGATGCCTTACACGCACGCCGTCCCGGATGTCCGAGCTGTCCCGGACCGTCTTTGCCGCCGCCTGGGCTTCCTTAATGTATCTCAGCTGCTCGAAAGGCTTGAACATGGTCGACGCCGCGTTCGACTGACTTCCCGCGCTCCCATGGCCTCCGCCTCCGGAATAGCCGCCGGTGCCCTGCCTTCCCTGCTTGGCCGCAGCGCCTTCGCGTTCAAGAAGCTCCTGGTCGATTTCGCGGATGAATTTCGATTCGATGGTGTCGTTCCGTTTGCCGTAGAGCGTCCGCTCCTCGGCGCTGGTCATGTATAGCTTTTCCTTGGCTCTGGTCATGCCGACATAGCAGAGCCGCCGTTCCTCTTCGATGCCGTCCGGCCTTTCAAAACTCCTGTAGCCCGGAAAGAGTCCGTCTTCCATGCCGGGCATGAAAACCACCGGGAACTCCAGACCCTTGGCGCTGTGCAGCGTCATCAGCACGACGGCGTTCTCGTCCGCGTCGTGGTTGTCGATATCGGACATCAGCGCGACGCGTTCCAAAAATTCTCCAAGGGACAGCAGGCTGTTCTCTTTTTCATAATCCAGAATGACCGATTTGAATTCCAGCAGGTTTTCGATCCTGCCCTCGGCCTCAACGGTTTTCTGCTCTTCAAGGGCTTTAAGGTAGCCGGTCCGGACAAGCAGCCCGTCGTATATGTCCGAGACGCGCATATTGTCCTTTTCGGCGCTGAATTCCGCGATCGCCTGCACCATTTCGCGGATGCTGTCGACGGATTTGGAGGGCAATCCAGCGACGATCTCATCGTCCGTCAGGACTGCGAAAAGGCTTTCTCCCCGCACGCCGGCCAGCGCCCTGAGCTTGTCCTGCGTCTTGTCGCCGATGCCGCGTTTCGGCTCGTTGATGACGCGCAGCAGGCTCATGTCGTCCCACGTGTTCTGGACCAGCCGCATATAACTCATGATATCCTTGACTTCCTTGCGGTCATAGTATCGTATGCCGCCCAGCACCCGGTACGGGATATCCTTTGCCATCAGGCTTTCCTCGAAAGCCCTGGACTGGGCGTTGGTCCTGTATAAGATCGCAAAATCCGAGTAATTGTTGTCCCTGCGCTTGAGACGTTCGATCTCGCTGGCCACATACCAGGCCTCGTCCTTTTCGTTGACAGCGCGATAATACTTGATCTTCTCGCCCTTCTCCTTGTCCGTCCACAGTTTTTTCGGCTTTCTGCCCTTGTTTCGGGAAATGACGGAATGGGCGGCGTCTAGTATATTGCCGTGGGACCTGTAATTCTGCTCCAGCTTGACGACTTTCGCTTTCTTGAAATCCTTCTCGAAATCGAGGATATTCCGGATATCCGCGCCGCGCCACTGGTAGATGCACTGGTCGTCGTCGCCCACAACGCAGATGTTGCCGTGTTTTTCAGCTAAAAGCCTGATGAATTTATACTGCATGTAATTCGTATCCTGGTATTCGTCGACCATCAGATAATGGAATTTATCCTGGTAAAAAACCAGCACGTCCGGATGTTTTTCAAAAAGCTGGACGGTCTTCAGGATCAGGTCGTCGAAATCCATCGCGTTGTTTTTCTTCAATACGCGCTCATAGGCGACATAGACGCCGGCGACGACTTTTTCACGAAAATCGTAGCCGAAGGTCTCACCGAACTCATCCGGGCTAATGGCCTTTTCCTTGCAGTCGCTTATCCTTCCGAGCAGGTACTGCACCGTGAAGCTCTTGTCGTCCACGTTTAGCTCCTTCATGCAGCTTTTAACGACGGTCTTCTGATCCGTCGGATCGTAAACCGAAAAATCGTTCGTATAGCCTATTTTGTCGGCGTTGGCCCGCAGGATGCGCAGACAGGCCGAGTGAAACGTCAGGATCCATATCCCGGCGCCCGAGCCGATCAGTTCATGCACGCGGTCGCGCATTTCTCCAGCCGCCTTGTTTGTAAAGGTGACTGCCAGTATATTATGCGGCGCCACTCCGCGTTCTCTGATCAAATACGCGATGCGATGGGTCATCGTGCTGGTCTTGCCGGATCCGGCGCCTGCCAGTATCAGCAGCGGCCCTTCCGTATGGACTGCCGCGTCTCTTTGTTCCTTGTTCAGTTTATTCAAATATTCCATGTTTTCTCCTTGCTGCTTGCAGTTCCTTCGCGACCGCCGCCGAAAAGGCTGCGCCCCGCTCCGAACATAATTATACAATGAAAAGGGTTTCCAGACAACGAAACAATTGCGAGTCGGCTTCATGAAACCGTAAATCCAGAGCCGTCTTAGCGTGCGATTTCAGATAAAAGCGCCCTGTCTTCACAGGGCGCTGGTAAAAACGGCTATTGCTGATGCAGTTTTTTTATTGGCCGATCGGTTCCAGCCTTGCCGTGAAATGGCGAAGGACTTTGGCCTGCCAGGTGATGCGGTAGCCCGGGATATGCGCCGCTCTTTCCTTGATGTCGCCCAGCACGTCGGCTATGTAATCCATATGGGCCTGGGTGTATACGCGTCTTGGGATCGCCAGCCGGCAGAATTCAAAGGTCGATTTGATCTGTTTGCCGGTTTCCGGATCGGTACCGAGCATATAGGAGCCAATGTCGCAGGCCCGGATCCCGCCTTCAAGATAGAGTTCCAGCGTCAGGGCCTGTCCCGGGAACTGATCATAAGGGATGTGCGGCAGCAGTGCGCCGGCATCCAGAAACACCGCGTGGCCCCCGGTCGGATACTGGATCGGAACGCCTTTCTCCCGCAGCCTGCTCCCGAGATATTCGACCTGGCCGATCCTGTATTTCAGATAATCTGCGTCGAGACCTTCATAAAGACCCGTGGCCAACGCTTCGAGGTCGCGGCCCGCCAGGCCGCCATAGGTCAGAAATCCTTCGTTTGGAACAGTCTGCTTGCGTACCTGCATCGAGAGCTCTTCGTCATCCCGGACGCCTATCAGACCGCCCATGTTGACGATGGCGTCCTTTTTGGCGCTCATCGTGAACGCGTCCGCATAGCCGAACATTTCCCGTGTGATATCCTTGAGCGTCCTGTCTGCGAATCCGGGCTCCCTTTGCTGTATGAAATAGGCATTCTCTGCATAACGCGCCGCGTCGATGATCAGCGGAATGCCATATTTGCCGGCGAGAGCGCTGGCCTCGCGCATATTGGCCATGGACACCGGCTGGCCGCCGGCGCTGTTGTTCGTGATCGTCATGATGATCATCGCGATCTTCTCAGCGCCATTTTTCTTGATAAAGCCTTCCAGCCCCCCGATATTGAGATCGCCTTTGAACGGCGCGAAATTGGCCGTGTCCGCCGCTGCCGGCACCGGAAAGTCGAGGGCGATGCCGCCGGCCAGCCCGACATGGGCCCGCGTGGTATCAAAATGCATATTTGAAGCCACATAATCTCCTTGCTTTATCATGCAGGGGAACAGGACTTTTTCCGCCGCCCTGCCCTGATGGACCGGCTGTGCGAAAGAATAGCCGAAGATGTCCCGCACCGCGTCGCAGATCTTGAAATAGCCTCTTGCACCGGCATAGGATTCGTCGCCCATCATGATCCCGGCCCACTGGCGGTCGCTCATGGCGCCGGTGCCGCTGTCCGTTAAAAGATCGATATAGACGTCGTCCGACTTCAGATTGAATACGTTGTAATAAGCGTCTTTGAGCTTTTCAGCTCTTTCGTCCCTTTCAGGAAGCCTGATCGGCTCCACCATCTTTATTTTAAAGGGCTCCGGTATATATCTCATCTGCGTTACCTCCATTTTCAAACAGCGCGGGTTTCATAGGCTTTCCATATTTATACTATCAATTAAGCCATTGACTTAATATTGTCTATATATCGTCTATAAATATCTACATATACCATCCGCATCGTGTATAATATGGTGAGAGCAACAAAGCTCGATCGGCGCGAAGCGCGGAAGGAAGGTGCTGGGATCTTGAAAAGCGGCATGAAAATTGGCATAGCGGGACACTCGCGGACCATAAGGATCGTCTGTGCCATGCTCCAGAAAATCGATCCGTCTATCGAAGCTTTTCCGATAATCATGGAAAGCATGGACCTGACTCCGGCGATTGCACATATTAAAGACAACGAGGATCATTACGACGGAATGCTTTTTACAGGTCCGATCCCCTACGACCTGGTCAACGCGGCGATATTTTCCCACAAACCCTGGGTGTTCGTCGCCAGAGGCAGAGAGCAGCTGGCCGGCGCCATGCTTCGCGCTTCCCTGATTGAAGGTCTAGACGCTAGGCGTCTGAGTATCGACTCCTTTAAGGAAGAGGAGATCCGATCTTATCTTGAAGAAATCGGAATGGGCGGCTGCGATCATGATATGCGTTTTTTTGAAGGCGATATATACGCCCGGGATTTTCTTGACGAGCTTGCCGCATTCCATGAACAAAGCGTCCGCGCCCGCAACGCCTCGCTCTGCGTCACGGCGGTCTCCGCTGTCCATGAGGAACTGCTCCGCCGCGGCGTCCCATGCGTGATTCTTGATCCCTCGATCGACGGCGTCCGGTCTGCACTGGACCGGCTGATGGAAAAGCAGCGTTCCAGGATCCGCGAGGGCAGCCAGCTGGTGGCATTGTCCATCGAGCAGGATCTGCCGAACGAATATGCCCTGGTGCGGGAGAACGAATACCTGATGTCCCTTGAAACAATGAAGATCACCGAAGAAGTCTACCTTTTCGCCCAGCGCATCCAGGCAGCGGTGGTCGAACGCGAGCTCGGCAGATTCCTGCTTTTCACGACGCGCAACCTGCTCGAATTTGAAACGGAAGGCCTTGAAAGGCTCAGCCTGCTGACAGCCAGAAAGGATCTCCGGTTCGGTACTCTCAGCGTTGGCATAGGTTACGGCGAGACGGCCCGGGAAGCGAAGTATAACGCCAGCCTGGGCCTGCTCCGCGCAAGGAAGGGCGGCGGCAACCAGGCCTTCAAAGTCGAAAACGGCGTCTACAGCGAACCGATCCGGCCTGCCAGCCAGCCGGACAAGGAATACGCCGCCGGACTCATCGACGGCGCTTTCCAAAAGGCGGCGGACACAGCCGGCATCAGCCTCAACAGCATCATGAAGCTCCAGTGGATCATGGATCGGGAGAACACCGATTCCTTCACCGCAAAAGACCTTGCCGACCTTTATGGCATCTCGCTGCGCAGCATGCACCGTCTTCTTGAGAAACTAGAAAACACAGGCTATGCGACAGTGGCCGGGCGAAACATCCGCACGGCGAAAGGCAGGCCCAGCCGGATCCTGCGGCTCGATTTCTCAAGGCACCGCTGACAGCTGAAAGGGCTCCCGCCATTTCCGGCGGGAGCCCTTCTTGTTTATTTCACTTGTACCATGTTCATTTCATTTTGCATAGTGTATGCGTCGCATCAGTATTGGACCATCGTGCTGTAATCGACGATCTTTGCGTCGGCAGGCAGCGTCAGGTCGACCTTTTTGCTGGTCTCCTCCATTTTCACCTGCATCGACATGGTCATTTCGAGCATCTCGGCCATCGTGAATTCAAACGTCATGTCCGTGTCATAGGAAGTCCCGGCGATATCGAGGGCAAAGCTGCCGCCCTCATAGTCGGCGCCGCCTGACAGCGTATAAGAAGCCAGTTTGTCGCTCTTGGTCTTAATGACCAGATCCATATCGACATTGGATTCATCCAGCGCCGTGACCATTTCCTGGATATCGGCGGCGCTCATTGCCGCCCCCTGGGTCAGCGCGGTCTTGGCGAGAGCCGCTCCCACTTCAGCGCTTCCAATGCTCAGCGTATAGGTCGCGGAGCTTCCGGAGACCTGTTTCTTAAAGGCGTCGTCGCCAATCAGATTTTTCAGGAATTCATAGGATGCCTTTGCCGTGACATAGCTGTCTGCATTGGTGACCGGGATCGTATTGGCATAAGCGATCAGCATATCGCCGATGCTGGTCTTTTCCTCGCTCATCTTCATCAGGCCGCGCATGTCAATTCCCATCTCGTCATATGTCTTGAACATATCCATCTTGATCCAGGTGTTTTCGGTTATCGTGGGATCCGTCATGCTGAACATGGCGGAATTCATGTACATGATGCCTTCGCTGCCGTCCATTTTGATCTTGAAGTTCAGATCCTTGAGCATATCCATCATGGCCTGGGCTGAAGCCTGTTCCTCCGGCGGTAGCTGTGAAATGGAATCGTCGGCTTCTATGGACAGGTGCATGGTCATATCCGCGTCCGTCTTGTACTGGATAGCGTCAAGATCGCCGGCGATATTGAACGCCATCTGATCCGCGCCCGGCGCGATCAGGTAGGACAAATCGAAGTTTCCGGTGGATTGATATGTTTTTTCGAGATCCAGGTCCGTGGATATCATATAATTCATGATCGAAAAGTCTTCGTCCGCATTGGCGAACAGTTTTTCAAAATCGTTGATGACGACCGTCTTATTGATATTGTCCCAGCCGACACTGTAGCCGAGGGTCTCGGCCATGAAGCGCGCCGGCACATACGTCCTGTTCGTCTTGCTGTCTACGAATGGAACGACGTCCATTTTCCTGATCGTGGTCGCTGTTCCGTCATTGATCGTGATGTCCGATCCGCCGATCTTGAATGAGAAGGACATGTTGCCCTTTTGCGCCGACACCACTTTTGTCTGGTTGTCGTAGGACACCACCGTGCCCATATCTTCAAGGATCTGTCTGAACGGGACCATAGTCCTCCCATTGACGATCTTCGGCGCCGCATCTTTGAAAACTATATAATTGCCGTCATAGACGACCTGGATGCCGCTGCCGCCCGCGGGGGCCGATGCAGCGAACGATGCCCCGGCTCCGCCAAGGACAAGGGTGATAACGAGTGCTGTGATCAGCAGGATTCGTGAGAACTTTTTCATGTAGCAACTCTCCTTTTTGATGCCTGCGCAGTCCGGTCGTCCGCCTGTTGGCGCTGCCCGGCTGCTGCGGCCCTGCTATGCATTAGTTCGTTTACGCATATATTTTACATGATTGACAATGTGTTGACAATTCTTTTTGATCAAACGTTGGCTGCGCCGCACGCGATGACCCGATCACGGTCTCCCGCTATTTCATGAATATGCTTCCGCCGATGAATTCACGGATCACCGAATTGTTCGGAATGATGGAATCGTCGTCGATGCTTTTAAATAGCCTGATGAATTTAAGGAGCCTGACGGCTTCGCTGAATTCCGGCTCTTCCTGGGTGATCGCCACCAGCAGCGGATAAACATGCTTCTTCAGCACGGCAAGCTCATAGATGTGCACCGAATTGAAAAGCGCGTCCGCCTCGCCGCTGAACGGGAATATATTCTTGTCCTCGCCTTTTCGGACGGATAGCCAGGCGCTGATCGTCTTTTGCGCGGAATAATTTCTGTATTTGTGATCCCTCACCATCCTTCGAAGCATCCTGGCGTCCGTGGTCGGTATCCTGTTGTGCTCGTTGACGTTCAGCTGGGTCAGCGGGCTGACGTAGATTTTGAATTTCTCCGCATTCGGAATGCCCTCGGTCAGTTTTTTATTGAGGCCGTGGATGCCTTCAATGACAAGGGTCTGCCCTTTTCTGGGCTGAAGGATCCTCTGGCCGAAGATCTTCGTGCCGGCTGTGAAGTCGAATGTCGGAAGATCCACACGTTCGCCGTTCAGAAGGGCGTTCATGTCCCGGTTGAACAGATCCAGATCGATGCAGTCGATATCTTCAAAATTGTAATTGCCGTTCTCGTCTCTCGGTGTCTGGTCCCTTTCCACAAAATAATCGTCGGTGCCAAGGTAGATCGGATCGATCCCGTTCACTCTGAGCTGGATGCAGAGCCTGTTGGCAAAGGTCGTCTTTCCGGAAGACGAAGGTCCCGTGATCAGAACGACGTGTTTCTTCTGCCTGGCGATCATATCGGCGATCTGTGCTATTTTCTTTTCATGAAGGGCTTCCGATATCTGGATGATCTGCTTTATTTCGCCGCTGGCGATTTTGCTGTTGAGGTCCCGGACATAGGATACGCCCATGAGTTCTCCCCATTCCGCCGCCTCCTGGAAAGCTGCGTACAGCTTGCGGTCATCCCTGTATTTTGGCATCCTGTTTGGGACCTTCGGGTCCGGATGCCTCAGAATTATTCCGTTTCCATACTTTTTCAGCCCGAAATACCGGATATATCCCGTTGAGGGAACCATCAGGCCGTAGTACGAGTCCCGGGTGTCCCCGAGGGAATAGATCGGGATCTGCATGTTGCCGTTCCCCTCTTCAGAGGATTGGAACTCGAGCTTGAACGGGATGTCCTCCTGGACGATCTGACGCATCCTTTCCTCGATCTGGGCGACGACTTTCTGCGACAGCCTCTGCCCCTCGTTGATCTCGGTGTAAAGGCCCTGGTTCAGCGAGTTTTCCACATGGACTCTCGTGTCCGGGCCCAGAACATCCTGAACGGCTTTTATGAATATGAATGTGGCGCTGCGCTGATAGATAAAGTTCGTCGCCGGATGCCTCATGTCGAGGAGTTCCACCTCGCTGAATTTTTCGATTTTTTTCGTCAATTCCTCGACTTTGTTGTTGACCTTGGCCGCCAGGATCGTATATGGAAGCTCCGCCTGAAATTCTTTGGCGATCTCCAGGACTGCCGTTCCTTTCTCCACTTCATAAGGGATCGTCTGCTGCCCGGTGTTCAGATTGATCATTACTTTTTCGCCCATGCGCGTCACCTCTCCGTCTGGCTTAGCCGTTCAATTTCCATACATTATACCATAAAAATATTATTGACAAAACGTTTTGCCCAATATATAGTCTAGGAATAAAGATACAGGCGATGACAGGGTAAAGTAGCTCAGTGCCGAAGTCCACAGAGAGCCGGGCGGGATGAGAGCCGGCGGCGGAGGATGATGCGAAGTTCCCCCTTGAGCTTTTCCGCTGAACGGATAGTAGGCGGAGACGGTTTCCCCCGTTACAGGGATACGGATTTGACGTCCTGAGTGGCTTTCGAGCAATTAGAGTGGTACCGCGGGTCTCCCGTCTCTTACGAGGCAGGGGACTTTTTTTTATGCACACGATGAATTATAATCATATATATGAAAGGATGATCCGAATGATATGGAATGAACCGCAGGAATGCATGAGCAGAGATGAAATGCACAAATGCCAGAGCGACCGGCTGAAGGACATGGTGAGCCGTGTCTACCACAATGTGCCCTTCTACAGGAAAAAGATGCAGGCACTCGGTCTTGAGCCGGGAGACATCGCCTCCATCGACGACCTGGTGAAGCTTCCCTTTACGACTAAACAGGATCTGCGTGACAATTACCCGTTCGGCCTTTTCGCTGTGCCCAAAAGCGAGATCGTCCGCGTCCATGCGTCCTCCGGCACGACGGGCAAACCCACGGTAGTCGGCTATACGCGTAAAGACGTCGATCTTTTTTCCGAGGTCGTCGCCAGATGCATCACAGCGGCAGGCGCCACGAACCACGACATCATTCAGGTCGCCTATGGCTACGGCCTGTTCACCGGCGGTCTCGGACTGCATTATGGCGCCGAAAAGATCGGCGCCACCGTCGTTCCCATTTCGGGAGGCAATACCGCCAAGCAGCTGCAACTGCTGCAGGATTTCGGCAGCACGGTGCTCGCCTGCACCCCGTCGTATGCCCTTTATCTGGCGGAAGCCATGGTCGAGGCGGGCATCGATCCAAAGTCGCTGCCGCTGAGACTCGGCATCTTCGGCGCGGAACCCTGGACGGAAGAAATGCGCAAGGCCATCGAAAGCAGTCTCGATATAAAGGCGATCGATATTTTCGGCCTTAGCGAAATCATCGGCCCGGGTGTTTCGTGCGAGTGTGAATACCAGAACGGGCTGCATATCAACGAAGACCACTTCGTGCCGGAGATCATCGATCCCAGCAGTCTTCAGCCCATTACCCGCGGCAATACCGGAGAGCTGGTCTTTACGACTGTGACCAAGGAGGCCCTGCCGCTGCTGCGCTACAGGACCCGCGACCTGACCAGCCTCGACTATGAGCCATGCCAGTGCGGCCGCACAACGGTCCGAATGCATAAATGCACCGGCAGATCGGACGACATGCTGATCATCAGAGGTGTCAACGTGTTCCCGTCCCAGGTGGAAAGCGTGCTGCTCGAGCTCAGGGAAACCATGCCGCATTATCTGCTGATCGTCGACCGCGTCGGCGCTCTGGACACTCTGGAAGTGCAGGTGGAGGTTGACGACCAGTACTTCTCTGACGAGATCGTCAAACTGGATGCCCTGACGAAGAAGATAAAGCACGCTGTCGAGAGTGTGCTGGGCATCAGCGTCAAAATCAAGCTTGTCGAGCATAAAACCATCCAGAGAAGCGAAGGCAAAGCGCAGCGAATCATCGACAAAAGAAAATTATAGGAGGGTCGAACATGATTATCAAGCAGTTATCCGTTTTCCTCGAGAATGAACTCGGAAGATTGACCGAACTCACCAGGATCCTGCACGAAAACAATATCAACATCTCCGCCCTGAGCATCGCTGAAACGGAAGAGTACGGCATCATGCGCATGATCGTCAACGATCCGGAAAAAGCCATCGACGCACTGAAAAAAGAGGACTTTTCAGTCCATACCACCGATGTCATCTGCATCGTTACGCCGGATGTGCCGGGCTCCCTGAACAAGGCGCTGACATATCTTTCAGACGCCGGGATAAGCGTTGCTTATATGTATGGCTATTCCAGCGGCGGCAAAGCGCCGCTCATCATGAAGGTCAGCGATCCGGACAAAGCCGTCGCCATCCTGACGGAAAAGAACGTCTCCCTGGTGCCGCCGGAAGACTTTTACAAATAGCGTCGTCAACAGCCGTCATCTCACTGAAATCAAAATGCCGCGCCGGGATCTCCGGCGCGGCTTGTTTTCGGCGGCGCATGGCCGCTGCTGCGGTCTTCCTGCCGCCCGTCCAGGCTTCAGATCTCGATGCCTGACAACAGTTCCTTGAGGGTTTTGAGCTCTTCATCGGTGAATGTTATGCCCTTGCCCATTTTTTCATGCTCCTCGTCCCATTCCCTGAGATCGTACTTCGCCGGTTTGTCGTTCCATCGAACGATATTGAGTTCTTTTTTCCACCCCTTGGGGCTGACGGATATGACACCGATCCTTTCAACGATCTCAAATGTCACTTCCCTGCCGCTTTCTTTGCTGACTGCCATTTCTCCTTACTCCCTTTCCTTATTGGGTACCCCGTTATTGAGCGCTTGCGCAACTACATTATAGCTATTATTTACATAATTTGTAAACTCAAATATATCGACTGCTCTGTTACTCCTTGCCCGATGGCAAGTTTTAGTGTAAAATACGAGACGTGCCCGAAAATCCAAAGGGGGCCGGAAAGGAAAAAACGGCGGAAGAGCTTGCTGCCGCCGAGAACTGAAAAAATGAGCGTACTAATAGTTGAAAACGTCACCCACGGCTTTGGCGCCAGAAGGATCCTGGAAGACGCGTCTTTTCGCCTTCTCAAAGGCGAGCATGTCGGCCTGATCGGCGCCAACGGAGAGGGCAAATCGACTTTTCTTAATATCATCACCGGCGCTCTCGCGCCGGACGCCGGGCGCGTCGAATGGTCGAAACGCGTCACCGTCGGCTATCTCGACCAGCATTCCGTGCTCAGCAAAGGCATGACGATAAGGGACGCGCTGCGGGACGCCTTCAAGGAAATGTATAAACTGGAGGCCGAGATGCTGGCGATCTATGAGGAAATGGGAAACGCGGATCCGGAAGACATGGATGCCATGATGGAAGATGCCGGCGATATCCAGCACATACTTGAGCACAGCGGTTTTTACACCCTCGACGCGAAAATAGAAGAAGTCGCCAACGGCCTTGGCCTCGGCAGCATCGGCCTCGACAGGGATGTGGCGGATCTCAGCGGCGGCCAGCGCACCAAAGTCCTGCTGACAAAGCTCCTGCTTGAGGACCCGACGATCCTGATACTGGACGAGCCGACCAATTACCTCGATCATGAGCATATCGAATGGCTGAAGAAATATCTGCAGAATTATGAAAACAGCTTCATTCTCGTTTCCCATGACATGACATTCCTGAACGATGTGGTCAATGTGATCTATCATGTGAATGATGGCGAGTTGACCCGCTATACCGGCAATTATGAGAATTTCGTCAAAATGTATGAAATAAAGAAGGATCAGGAGCAGAAAGCCTATGACCGCCAGGTCGCCGAGCGGGAGAGGCTGGAGGATTTCATCGCCAGGAACAAGGCCCGGGTGGCCACCCGAGGCATGGCGAACAGCCGTCAGAAAATGCTGGACAGGATGGAGGTCCTGGAAAAACCGCGGGAAAAACCGAAACCGGTATTCGGCTTCAAGGAAGCCAGAACGCCCGGCAGATTCATCGTCACCGCCAGGGATCTGGTCATCGGTTATGGCGAACCGCTGACAAGGCCGCTTGATTTCACCCTTGAGCGCGGGCAGAAGGTCGCGATAATGGGCACCAACGGCCTTGGAAAAACGACCCTTCTGAAGACCATCCTGGGCAAGATCCCCGCCTATTCAGGCGACGTCGAACTGGGTGAATTCCTGCAGCCCGGCTATTTCGAGCAGGAAGCGGGCCGTGACAGCCGGAACACGGCGCTGGAAGAGATCTGGAACGAATTCCCGTCCATGACTAACGCGGAGGTCCGTTCAGCCCTGGCAAGATGCGGTCTGACCAATGACCATATAACCAGCCAGATGATGGTGCTGTCCGGCGGCGAGAACGCCAAGGTGCGCCTCTGCAGGCTGATGCTCCGCGAGGCCAACTGGCTGGTCCTCGACGAGCCGACGAACCATCTTGATGTTGAGGCGAAGGAAGAATTGAAGCGCGCGCTTGTGAACTTTAAAGGAACGATCCTGCTCGTCTGCCATGAGCCTGAATTCTATCAGGACTGGGTGACTGACGTGTGGAACGTTGAAGATTGGACGCTGAAGGTCATATGACCTTCAGCGTTTTTCGTTGGGAATTTATTTTCCGAGCTCCATCAGCAGCTGACCGGCCTTGACGCTCTGCCCCTCCCGGATCGTGATGTTTTCGACGGTGCCGCCGACTGACGCTGTCACGATCGTCTCCATTTTCATGGCTTCGATGACCATCATGCTCTGATTTTCATGGACGGTGTCGCCAGGCTTGACAAATATCTTCGTCACAACGCCGGGTATGACTGCGCCGATGTCTCCCGGTATCTCCGGATCTGCCATTACGACTTCTTCAACCTTGTTCTTTTCGCCCCACGCCTTGTCAAATATACGCATTTCACGTCGATTGCCATTGACCTCGAACACCACTGTCGCATAGCCGTCGGACTCGGTCTTGCCGATGGCCACGAGCTTGACGATCAGGATCCTTCCCTCTTCGACTTCTATTTCCTCCGTTTCGCCTTCCTTCAGGCCGAAGAAGAAAATATGGCTTTCAATATTTGAAAGATCGCCGAATTCATAGATCTGCCTGAGATAATCCTTGTATACTTTCGGATAAAGGGCATAGCTGAGGACGTTTCGAATATTGGGCTCGTCGTGGAGGAGCTGCGTCAGCGTCTCGGCTATCTTGTCGAGATCCGCCGGCGGCAGGATCTCTCCCGGCCTGACGGTTATCGCCTCTTCCCCTTTCAGCACGATCTTCTGCAGCTCTTCAGGGAATCCGCCCACAGGCTGTCCCATCATTCCTTTGAAATAGGCGACTGCCGAGTCCGGATAAGCCAGGCCTTTTCCCTTTTCAAGGATATTCCCGCTGTCAAGGCCATTCCTGACCATGAAGATGGCCAGGTCGCCGACGACTTTTGACGATGGCGTCACTTTGACGATGTCGCCGAGCATTTCGTTGACTTCCTTGTACATCTCCTTGACCTCTTCAAAAAGGTGTCCCATGCCAAAACTTTCGACCTGGGCATACAGATTTGAATACTGGCCGCCGGGGATCTCATACTTGTAGATTTCCGTCGTCACACTCATAAGGCCGGATTCAAAGGGCTCGTAAACCTTGCGCACGTCGTTCCAGTAGTCCGAAATTTTCTGGATCGAGTCCAGGTCGATGCCGGTCTGGCGGTCCGTATTCTCCAGCGCGGCGACGATGGAATTGAGTCCCGGCTGGCTCGTCAGCCCGGAGACGGCGTTGAACGCGGCGTCGGCAATATCCACGCCGCCTTCCGCCGCCATGATGACGGTGGCAATGCCGTTACCGCTCGTATCATGGGTATGCAGATGGATCGGCAATGACACGTTCTCTTTCAGGGCACTCACCAGCTTCTTGGCCGCATATGGCTTGAGAAGCCCCGCCATGTCCTTGATTGCCAGGATATGGGCTCCCATCCGTTCAATTTCCTTCGCTGTTTCAATATAATAGTTCAGGTCGTATTTGGTGCGCCTGTCGTCGAGAATATCGCCGGTATAGCAGATCGCGACTTCAGCGATCTTTCCCGTCTTCAGTGTCTCATCAATGGCCACCTCCATCCCCTTGAGCCAGTTCAGGGAATCGAAGATCCTGAAGATGTCGATGCCCTGGACTGCAGATTCCCGGATGAATGCGCGAATGACGTTGTCCGGATAGTTTGTGTAGCCCACCGCATTAGCCCCTCTGATCAGCATCTGGAAAAGCTGGTTCGGCATCTTTTCCCTCAGGACCTGCAGCCGGCGCCAGGGTGATTCATGCAGGAAACGGTAGCTGACGTCGAAGGTCGCGCCGCCCCACATTTCCACCGAAAACAAATCCTTCGCCAGAACCGATGTCGCTTCCGCGATCTTGACCATGTCTCTGGTCCGGAAACGCGTGGCGTTCAGCGACTGATGGGCATCCCTGAAAGTGGTGTCCGTCAGCAGCAGCTTATTCTGGGAGCGGATCCAGTCGACCAGCCCTTCCGGTCCCGCGGCATCCAGGATCTGCTTTGTGCCCTCCAGCCTTTCAGGCTTTATGAAAGCCGGTACCGAGGGTATATCGAAATCGCGCTTTGTATCTTTTATTTCATTGACCATTTTTTCGCCGATAAAGCGCAGGATCTTGGTCTCCTTATCCTTGCTCGGTATGATATTGAACAGCTCCGGCGTGTCATCGATGAAATTCGTCCTGCACTCTCCGCTCAGGAACACCGGATGGTTCAGCACGTTTATAATGAATCCGTCGTTGATCTTGACGCCTTTGACGGTGATCTCCTTGATCGCTCTGGACGCCTTGCGGGCGGCGTCTTCGAAGCTGCGGGACCAGGATGTCACCTTGACCAGCAGCGAGTCATAGTAAGGCGTGATGACGGCGCCGGTGTAACCGTTTCCGCCGTCCAGCCTGATGCCGAAACCGGAGCCCGTCCTGTAAACGTCGATCCTGCCGGTGTCCGGAGCGAAATTATTAGCGGGATCCTCCGTCGTCACCCTGCACTGGATCGCGTAGCCTCGCTGCTCCACGGCATCCTGTGCAGGCAGGCCTATTTCCTTGGAATCCAGCGCAAATCCTGCGCTTATCAGGATCTGGCTCTGGACGATATCGATGCCGGTGATCATCTCCGTGACAGTATGCTCCACTTGTATGCGCGGATTCATCTCGATGAAATAATGCTGGCCGGCCTGATCCACAAGGAATTCGACGGTGCCCGCGCTTTCATAGTTCACTGTCTTGGCGATCTTGACGGCATCGCGGCAGATCGCCTCCCGCTGTGCCGGCGACAGCGTCAGCGCCGGCGCGAATTCGACGACTTTCTGATGGCGCCGCTGGATCGAGCAGTCCCGTTCAAAAAGATGCAGCACATTGCCGTACCGGTCGCCGAGGATCTGGACCTCGATGTGTTTGGGCGCCTCGATATATTTCTCCATGAAAATGTCGTCGTTGCCGAAAGCGTTCAGCGCTTCGCTTTTCGCATTTGTGAAAGCGGCGTGGAACTCTTTCTCATCCCGCACGATCCGCATGCCTCTGCCGCCGCCGCCTGCCGAAGCCTTGAGCATGAACGGAAATCCATGTTTCTTTGCAAACGCCAGAGTTTCCGCCTCATTGACGATCGGCTCGTCATACCCTGGTATCGTCGGCACGCCTGCCTTCTTTGCGATCACCTTCGAGCTGATCTTGTCCCCCAGCATTTCCATCATCCTGCTTTTAGGGCCGATGAAGATGATGCCGTTTTCTTCGCATTTTCTGACGAAATCGGGGTTTTCAGACAGGAGTCCGTAGCCTGGGTGGATCGCATCGACGCCTTTTTTCTTGGCTATTGAAATGATTTCCTCGATATTCAGATATGCTCCGACCGGCCCTCTGGTCTCGCCGATCATATAGGATTCGTCCGCCTTTGTCCTGAACAGGGCGTATTTGTCCTCCTTGGAATAGATGGCCACGGTCCTTATACCCAGTTCCTGGCATGCTCTTATGATCCTGATCGCTATTTCGCCTCTATTCGCGACAAGCACTTTCTTGATTTTGTTCGACATGATATTGTAGACCTCCATTCAATTGAACATCTGTTCAATATTTATTATGGCGCCGGGTCAGGATATAAAAAAAATCAGACCCATATCTGGATCCTGCATGATTTTTTACCTGCCAGCCTTGCGCGCCGCTGCTTTGCGGTTTGCGAAACTGCGCACCGCAGGCTATACGACCCCGCGCCTTTTGTATACTGTATACAATTTACCTGATATTTTTTATATTATACTGGCAAAACTATAAAAAGGGAAGCTCTTTTTTGCTGACGCCCAAATTTTTGCCGCGTCCCATGCCTATTTCTATGTTGCTTCCCAATTCCTCGCCGTGATAGTCCGAGCCGGCGGTGATCATCAGTCCGTGTTTTCTAGCAATCCGGACGAAGTCTTCCGTCTGTTTCTCGTCATGGCCGCTGTAATAGCACTCCATCCCCATCAGTCCGTAGCTTTCCAGCTCATCAAGCCTGGCGTCCAGCTCTTCCGGCGTGAGCCTCAGCGTCGACGGATGAGCCAGCACGGGAATGCCTCCCGCCTCCAGGATCATCCGGATCCCTTCTTCCGGCGTCGGTTTTTTTCTTGGGATCCGTCTTATTTCCGGCGCCCTGAAAAACCTTTCGCTGGCAAAGGCCTGCTCCGCGTTTTCCACTAAGCCACGCTTGATAAGGACCCGGGCGAACTGCGGTTTGCCGATATAATCCGTATAGGCGAATTCCCGGATCTCCTCCTCGGTAATTTCGATGCCGATCTCGGCAAATGCCTTGAACATGGCTTCGTTGCGTTCGGCCCGATGTTTTCTCATGATCTCGACTTCCGCGATGAATCGCTTATTATATATATCGATGTTGTATCCCAGTATGTGCATATCGCCGCCGGGATTTGAAACACTTATTTCTATGCCGGGAATTACGCGCACGCCGTATTTTTTGCCTGCTTCGATGGCTTCCGGAATGCCGTCTGTCCCGTCGTGGTCCGTGATCGCTATAATGGCGACGCCGCTTTCACTGGCTAGTCTGACCACTTCCTCCGGTGATTTTGTTCCATCGGAATAATATGTATGAACATGCAGATCCATCATTTCATATCACCGCCATTCGCCAATGTGTCCTTTCGCTCCGCCGCAGATTCCCGCATCATCAGTAACAGCTGAATGACGAGAAACACCGGTATGCTGAAAAGGATGGCCTCTACGCCGTAAAATACCGATATGCCTGCGCCCAGCATCGGCGCGGCCATGAAGGCGCCATTGCCGACGGCGCCGATAAAGCCGAACAGCAGCCCTCTTTTTTCGGGAGATGTGTGCTCCGAAGCCGAGGAAGTGAGGATCGGCTCAACGCCTCCGAGGACGAACGCAAAAAGGCCGAATATCACGATAAACACAAACAGAGAGTGCTGCAGCGCAAGAATCAGCGCCAATGGAACCGACAAGCCCGCCAGGATGAATACGACTTTCTTCTTGTCATATCGGTCACCCAGGCGAGCGAGTGTCATCGCGGCCACTGCGCCGGCGAGGCCGACGACGCCGTTGATGATGCCTGTATAAGCGGCGGCGCCTGTCAGGCTGCTCAGGTTCTGCTGTACGAATAGCGGAATATAGGGAGAAAATATTGACCTTGCCATGCGGTTCATGAACAGCAGTATAAGCAGCATCACGATGACCGGGGACAGGAGCTTCCGCCGGTTTGTCTGGCTGACGGCGCCCCTTTTCGAAAGATTCTGGCCGGCAGCCATCATCGTTTCCTCGTCGATGGACTCGATCTCATGGGCCCGTCGCCGCTCTTCGTGTTCTGCATCTCTCAGCGCAGCCGTTCCAAACGTGTTTCTGTCTTCTTTAAGCAGCAGGAATACCAGCAGGAATCCCAGGGACATCAGCGCGCCACCTGCCAGAAAGCAGATCCGGTATCCGACGGATTCAGCCATGAGGCCGCCGATCATCGGACCGATGGAATAGCCGATGAAATTGGATGATGTCAGGAATCCCAGCGCGTAAGACATCCTGTTCTCAGGCGTATTGGCTGAAACAAAAGCCATGGACGCCGTGATCGTACCGGTGAATATGCCCTGAAGGGCCCGGAGGAACAGCAGCTGATAGACATTGGCCACAAGGCCCATGCCGCCGATGATGAAAACCGCTGTAAGCATGGCCCGCATGAGCATCAGCTTCCTGCCGTAGCGATCGGCGACGATGCCCCACAAGGGCGCCGCGACAGTCATCGTCGCAGCCGGGATCGTCGACGCCAGACCTGTATACAGGCTCAAAAGCCCGGGATCCGTCACGCCTAGATCCTGCATGTAAAACGGCAGGAAAGGCAGGCCGAAACCAAAGCTCATCAGTGAAATGACCTGTGTCACCCATAAAGTATAAAGATTAAGTTTCCATTGTTCCATAAGCCCTACCCGAGAAGCATCTGCCCTTTGACCTTGTTTGCGGTCTCTTCCCCTTTCAGTATCGTTGCCAGCGTGAATGCGAAATCCATGGCTGTTCCTGGGGCCCGTGACGTCACGATCGTGTCTGAAATGACCACTTTGTCAGGGACAACGGACGCACCGATCAGGTTGTGCTCTCCGCCGGGATACACGGTCGCCTTGCGGCCGTTCAGCACGCCGGCCCTGCCGAGGACCGCCGGGGCCGCGCATATCGCCGCGACCCATTTGCCGCTGGCTGCGAATTCCTTTATTTTTTTGACCAGAAGCTCGTTCCGGCCCAGATTGTCGGTTCCCTGGCCGCCGCCCGGCAATACGATCATCTCGCATCTGCCATAGTCGGCTTCTTTGATCAGTATATCGGCAATCATCGGGATACCATGGACACCCATAACGGTGCGATTTTCGGAAATCGACACAGTCCGTACCTCTATGCCAGCCCTTCGCAGGACATCGATCACGGTAACCGCTTCAATTTCTTCAAATCCGTCAGCCAAATGCACAAATACCATTTCTTATTCCTCCTTCAATCTCTGCTTTGCCAGCATGGCGGCGCCGATGACCCCGGCTTCGCTTCCGAATCTGGCAACAACGATATCGCCTATCGGCAATTCCTTATAAAAGCGGATGCGCTCCACTTCATTTCTGACTTTATCGAGTAGAAATCCGCCGGCTCCCGACAGGCCCCCGCCCAGGACGATTCTCTCCGGGTCGATGACGGCGACTATATTGGTGATCCCGATGGCCAGGTATTTCACCACCCGATCCACGGCCTTCCCCGCAGTCGCATCGCCACTCATGGCTACTTTGAAGATCATTTCGCCATCCGGCTCCCCGAGGCCCGCCTCGCGGCAAAGATCAGCAAGAATGCCCGGTTCTCCGCGGTCGATCAGTTTTTTCGCGTACCTTTCCAGAGCCGTCGCCGAGGCAAAGGTTTCCAGGCAGCCGTTTCTTCCGCAGCTGCAGCGGTGATCGTTCCTGCCGACGATCATGTGCCCGATTTCCGAATCGATGCCGTGAGCGCCATATTGGATCCGGCCTTCGCAGACGACAGCGCTGCCAATACCGGTGCCGAGGGTCAGCATCACACCGGTTCGTGCACCCTTCAGTTCTCCCGCCTCCAGTTCCGCAAGCCCGGCCAGTGTCGCGTCATTTCCGGTAAAAACCGGCATTCCAAGGCGTGCGCCCATTATTTCCTCGATCGGTATGTTCTTCCAGCCCAAATTGACGCAATCGATCACGAGGCCACGCCTGACGTCCACCGGACCGGGCACGCCAATGCCGGCGCCTCTGATCAGCCCGCGCGTATGCCCGGCGGCAAGGCTCCCGCAGAGTTCCACCGTTTCCTCAAGCACGTCGGTATAAGGTCTTTCGCGGCGCGTCGGAATGCTTGCTTCCGCAAGGATCCTGCCGCCATCATCGACAATTCCTGCGGCAATCTTAGTTCCTCCAATGTCGATCCCGAGATACATCGATCCAACTCCTTATATGACGAACATCCTGCGTTCTCTTGTGAATTTGAACAGGACCGACCCAATAATGAACATGAATACCGCGGAACCGACGATGCTGAAGATCAGCCAGTGTTTAAGGAAGCTTCCCGACAGCAGAAGGCCGAGAACACCTTCAGCGTCAAAACCGCCGGCGAAAAGACCCGTCTGCAGCAACATCATGCCGGCACCGGTGGCGGCTGTTACAACAGCCGCGAGCCACAGGGCGATGAAGAGCGCCACTGAAATCCTGAAAGCCGTCCGGACTCTTTCCTTGTGGCCCAGGCGAATAAAATAGTACACGATGGCTGCCGTCAGGACTCCCATGGCTATTGCCGCCGCCAGGCCAGCGTTCAGGATCTTTCTGACGTTCTGCATGCCAATCTGGTCTTCCGGCGAGAAGACATCCTTCTCTCTTCCCTGATACTCCGCGGTGATCTGGAATTCTGAAGCGGATCCTGTCAGATAATCCGAAAACAGACCCGACAGTTCATCGGCGTCGGCATCGAGTCCTATCTTTTCCATTATTTGCGTCCTGGTGAATTCATATGCGTAAATATCGGGCATTCTGGTGATGATATTCACCGATGCCGATATTGAAACGAGCGGGATCATTAAAATGACCAGCAGAATCAGAAGCTTGTTCAGTAATCTCAAAAGTTCAGCGCCTCCTTGCATTGTTCTGTTTTCTATTATAATATAAAAATACTGATAAAGCACCGGATTCATCAAATTATTGAATACAAGGGCCAATAACCGGAGAATGGGAAATGATAAAGGAAAGATACCGAAGAAATATGAATATGCTGTCCGAAAGCGAAATCGAACGCCTGGCGTCGACAAAAGTATGCGTCGTCGGCTGCGGCGGCCTTGGCGGCCATGTCATTGAAATGCTCGGCAGGCTGGGCGTCGGATCCCTGACCGTCATCGACGGGGATGTCTTTGACGAATCGAATCTGAACCGCCAGATCCTGTCAACCGAATCCCTGATCGGCAAAAGCAAGGCGCTCGCAGCTGCATCGAGATTGGCGGAGGTCAATTCGCTCATAGATGTCACGCCTCATTTCACTTTTTTAAATGAGGAAAACTGCGACGACCTGATCCGAGGCCACGATGCGGTCGTGGACGCGCTTGACCGGATGCAGCCCAGAAGGCTGCTGGAAGCCCGCTGCGAAGCTCTCGGCATCCCGCTGGTCCACGGCGCCATCGGCGGCTGGTACGCGCAGGTCTGCACGATCCTTCCAGGAGATAGGATCTTTTCAAGGATCTATCCCGCAGGAACGGATCGGGGTATCGAAAGCGAGCTTGGCAACCCATCGTTCACACCGGCTGTGACCGCTTCGATCCAGGTCAGCGAGACCTTGAAGCTTTTGCTCAACAGAGGGGAGCTTCTTCGAAACAGGCTCCTTACCATCGATCTGCTCGATAATGAATTTGAAATTTTTGAATTATAACAGGGGAGAGAATTATGTACAAGGTAGGAATCATAACAGCAAGCGACAAGGGATTTGCAGGGCAGCGCGAAGATCTCAGCGGACCGGCCATTGAAGAGATCCTGGCAAAATATCCGGCTTTCGTTCTTGAACGATACACGATGGTACCGGATGAGCAGAATGTCCTGTCAAACGAGATGATCAACATGGCTGACAAGGAAGGCATCGACCTGATCCTTACCACCGGCGGCACCGGCTTCTCCACCAGGGATGTCACCCCCGAAGCCACGCTGGCGGTCATCGAACGACATGCGGCGGGAATTGCCGAAGCGATCCGACACCTGAGCCTCAAGATAACGCCAAGGGCAATGCTGTCAAGGGCAGAGGCGGGCATCCGCGGAAAGACTCTGATCATAAACCTGCCCGGCAGTCCAAAAGCCATAAAAGAGACCCTGGATTACATCCTGCCGGCTGTCGAGCACGGCCTGGACATCCTCCAGGGCAACGCTTCCAATTGCGCGGCGGACAGCGCAAACTGATCCGCTGAATATCCGACAGGTCAACAGACGGCCAGCGAGGAGGATTTCCCCGCTGGCCTTTATTTCAAACGATCGACCGGCTATAGCCATCTATAGCCGCTATCTTTCAGGAATGGCTCTTTCGCTTCCCCCGCCGAACAGATTCAGCAGAATGATCGACGCAAGGATCAGTATCCCGCCAAGGATAGCCGTGTAATCGAGCACATCCCCCATCAGCAGCATGCCGCCAAAATAAGCGACCACCGGCTCCATTGTGTTGACGATGGATGCGTTTCCTGAACCGATGATCTTGATGGCTTTGCAGAAGAGTATCGAGCCCAGAAAGGTGCTGAAAAATGCCAGAAAAAACACGCACAGGGTCTGGATCCGCGTCTCCGGCAGCATTGGTTCGCCGGCTGACAGGCATCGGATCACATAAGCGATCGTCGGAATGATCAATATATAGCCGATCATCACCATCGAATCCAGCTTTGCCGTGATTTTCCCCCCGAGAGAAAATGCATAGATGGCATAGCAGACACCTGTAGCCAGCGCGAATAGAATCCCGATCAGGCTCAGTTCTCCGCCGCCGGGTCCCTTTATCACAAGGATCAGGCCCGTCAGCGAAAGCCCGACGCAAAGCAGCTTTATGCCGTTTGGCTTTTCCCGCCGCGTCACCAGCTCCAAAAGCACCACGATGCTGACATAAGTGAAGACAAGGATCGTGGTTATCGCGCCCGGCAGATACATATAGCTCAGATTGATGAAAACGGCGACGCCGATATAGACGATGCCGACGCCAAACAGAAAGCTCAACTGCGTGCGGCTGATCCTCCAGTTGGTTTTTCTGATTGCCAGATAGAGCCAGATGATGGTCGTCGCAACCATATACCGGTCGGCCAGCATCGTCTCGATAGAGAGTCCGGCCTTGTACGCCGTCTGCGTCACCGACGGCATCAGCCCGTAGCAGACGCTGGCGGCTGCAACGAGAAGGATCCCTTCCAGTCTTTTATGATCCCGATTCATCGCAGCCTATCTTTCCTCCCTGAAATAAGGATTGCTAAGGTCCTGGGGAGGCCTGTCCTCTTTCTTGTTGTTTCTTGTGCTTAAAATCAGCACGGCCACTGTCGCTATATACGGGAGCATGTCGATCAGGTACTGGGATACATGGATGCCCATGCTTTGAAGCCTGAACCCGAGTATATCGAGCCCGCCAAACAGGAACGCGCCCAGCATCGCCTTCGTCGGATTCCATGACGCGAAAATGACAAGAGCTACCGCGATCCAGCCTCTTCCGGCAGTGACGCCCTCCTGCCAGACCGGAATCGTGACAAGAGAAAGATAGGCTCCCCCAAGGCCGCACAGAGCGCCGCCTATTATGATGTGCACATACTTGTAAAGACTGACGTTTATACCCGACGCATCCGCCGAAGCCGCGTTTTCGCCCACTGCCCGCAGGTTCAGGCCCCTTCTGGTCCTGTAAAGATAAATGCTGACCAGAATGATCGACAGATAGCCGAAGTATACGAATATGTCATGCTTGAAAAATATTGGTCCTATAAACGGAATATCGGACAGGATCGGCAAATCCACCGGGCTGAAAAAGCTTTTGATCGATTCCGGAGTCACCTGGCCAACAAAGCTCTTGCCGATAAAACTCGAGAATCCGGTTCCGAAAATGGTCAGCGCCAATCCGGTCACGACCTGGTTGGACCTGAGCGAAACGGTAAGATACGCAAATATGGCGGCGCCGAAAGCGCCTGCCAGGATCGCGCCGGCAATCCCGAGGATCGGGCTGCCGGTAACAAGGCCGACAGAGAATCCCATGATGGCGCCCATCAGCATCATGCCCTCAACGCCCAAATTCAGGTTGCCGGCCTTTTCCGTTATCAGCTCGCCCAGCGTCGCAAAGAGCAGCGGAGTACCGGATATTATAGCTGCAAAAAGAAAAGATTCCAGCATATCAGCTCGCCTCCTTTACATTGCCTTGTGCGTCGGATTTCCCGACCCGGACGAATTTTATCGTATAGCGGATAAAGAATTCGCTTCCAAGCACAAAGAACAGGATCATGCCCTGGATCATGTCGGCAACGGCGGCCGGAACCTGCATCGCGATCTGGATGAAGGACCCGCCCTGCAGCAGCAGTGCAAAAGCGACGGATGTGATAAGCACATAAGGCGCCTTAAGACCGGAAAGCCATGTCGTGATGATCGCGGTAAAGCCGTAGCCGCCCGAAAGTGAGACTGTCAGGGTTTTTTCTATCGCAGAAGCCTGGATCATGCCGGTCAGACCGCATAGCCCCCCAGAGATCAGCATGGCTGTAATAATGATCGCTTTTATGTTCATGCCTGCATATTTGGCGGTATCGACGCTTTCGCCGACAACAGCGATCTCATAGCCGCGTTTCGTATGGGTCATGAAGATGTGTATAACGATGGTCAGCAGGATCGCCACGATCCAGCCGATATGGATGCCGAACAGACTCGGCAGGATCGCATTCGCGTCGAAATTGGCAACCTTCGGAAAGCCCTGGGCACTGGGATCCTTCCAGGGGCCGTATTGCAGATAGGTCACCCATTTGATCGCGATGTAGTTCAGCATCAGGGTGAAAATCGTCTCGTTCGTGCCGAATCTGACCTTGAAAAAGGCCGGAATGAAGGCCCAGAATCCGCCGACGATCATCGACGCGGCGGCCATCAGCAGCAGCAGCAGCGGACGCGGCATGCTCTGGGAATAGTTGAGTGCGACATAAGCCGCCGCAAAAGCGCCCATAATGATCTGGCCTTCGCCGCCGATGTTCCAGAATTTCATCTTGAAGGCTACAAGAATGCCCAGCGACGTTATCACAAGGGGAATCGACTTGATGATCGTCTCCCGGATCCGCATTTCCGTACCGAAGGCACCGCTGATCATATTTGCATAAACTTCCACAGGATTGAAACCAAGAGCAAGAATGAAAATTCCCGAGAAGACCAGCGAAAGCGCGATGGCTGCAAAGCGGATGAAAATAGCCTTATTCTTGCTGAGATCATCCCTTTTGAGGATCTTAAGCATGACTCCCGCCCTCCTTTTCAGCCGAACCGCCGGCCATCATCAGACCCAGTTCTTCTTTCGTCACTTCCTGGGCATTGACGACGCCCGTCACTTTACCGTCGAACAGGACCAGGATCCTATCGCAGAGCTCAAGAAGCACATCAAGGTCCTCCCCTATAAACAGGATACCGACGCCCTTGCTCTTTTGCTCATTCAAAAGTTCATATATTTTATAGGATGCGCCGATATCCAGACCCCTGACGGGATATGCCGTGATCAGCACTCTTGGGTTCGAATCGATTTCACGGCCGAGCAGAACCTTCTGGATATTGCCGCCGGAAAGCTTTCGAACCGGCGAATAGATGCCGGGTGTCTGTATATCGAGCCGTCTTACGATTTTGTGCGCCTTCTCGATGATGTGCCTGCGCTTCAGAAATATTCCGGGCTGATTCTGGTAGTCCTTCAAAATAAGATTGTGGACGATGTCCATCGAAGCGACGAGACCCATCCCGAGACGATCTTCCGGTATGAATCCCATTCGGATCCCCAGGCGGATGATATCCCTGGGATTCTTGCCGACAATGTTGTCGCCATCAAAGAATATCCTGCCTTTATCAGCCTTAATCAAGCCTGCTATCGTTTCGCAAAGCTCCTTTTGTCCGCTTCCCGCCACCCCGGCTACCCCGAGGATCTCTCCGCTGAAAAGATCGAAGGATACTTCGCTCAGCGCTTCGCGTTTTTCGCTGTCATATACATGAAGATTGTCCACTTGAAGGAGAAGTTGGCCGAATTCCGTCTGTTCCCGCTTTATCGCCAGATCGACGCTCTTGCCGACCATCATTTCGATGAGATCCTTGACTTCGGTTTTGGCTGTCTCGACAGTGGCGATCGTGTGCCCCTTTCTGAGCACGGTGATCCTGTCGCTTATTTCCATGACCTCGTTCAGCTTGTGGGTGATGATGATTATGGCGCACCCCAGATCCCGCATATTTTTGATGATCTCAAAAAGACGCCGGATCTCCTGCGGCGTCAATACCGCTGTCGGCTCATCCATGATCAGTATCCGGGCTCCTCTATAAAGCACCTTTATTATTTCAAGCGTCTGCTTTTCGCCGACAGACATATCGTAGACTTTTTTGTTCGGATCGATATCCAGCCCGTAACGATCCGATATATCTCGTATCTCTTCCGAGAGTTCTTTTCCCTTTATAAATGTTGCGCCGCCTTGTCCGAGGATGATGTTTTCTTTGGCAGTGAGTACATCGATCAGCTTGAAGTGCTGATGGATCATTCCGATCCCAAGTTTGATCGGCTCTTTGGGCGACGAAAAATGGACTTCTTTTCCATCAATAAAAATAGAACCGCTGTCAGGGCGGTAGATCCCTGACAGCATGTTCATCAATGTACTCTTTCCTGCTCCGTTTTCGCCGAGAAGCGCATGCACTTCACCGTTGAATACCGTCAGGTCCACGTTTTCGTTAGCCCGGATAGCGCCAAACGATTTGGAGATATTTCTCATTTCGATTGCTGCAATCGGTTGCATGGCAAACCTCCCGGGTTTTGATCCTTTGCAGGATCGATTTTATTTTATACTATATTCAAGATTATTGGAGCGAACCCTGTACGCCTTTGACAAGATAGTTCATCTGCCAGATTTCTTCTCTGTTCAGCGATTTGCCTGCTGGTACGACTTCCGTTCCGTTCTGGTCATAAATCGGGCCAGTGAAGATCGGGAATTCGCCGGCGAGGATCTTGGCCTGCACTTCATCGACCTTGGCCTGAGCGCCTTCCGGTGCCACTGCAGTCAGCGGGAGAAGTCCGATATAGCCGTCAGCCATGGTTCCATAATAGGATTCCGGTGTCCAGGTGCCGTCGATGACTTTCTGTACCTGATCAATATAATAAACGCCATGGTTCCAGAGCGGAGCGGTCATGAAAGCTTCCGGAGCAGCAGCGCTGGAGTCCGTATTGTATCCGACGGCCCATGCGCCTCTTTCCTGGGCGGCGATCTGCGGTCCGGTGGAATCGACATGCTGCGCCATGACGTCGCATCCCTGGTCAAGAAGAGCATTGGCTGCTTCCTTTTCCTTGGCGGGATCTCCCCAGGAATTGGTCCAGATGACGCTTACAGTCGCATCCGGATTTACCGACTGTGCGCCGAGGGTGAACGCATTGATGCCGATCAGAAGTTCGGTATAAGGGAATGCTGCGACGTAGCCGATCTTGTTGGTCTGGGTTTTCATACCGGCCACGATACCGGAGAGGTATCTCGCTTCTTCCATAGCGCCAAAATAGTTTCCAAAGTTTGTATCATTCATCTTATAACCGGAGAAATGCATGAAGATCACGTCGGGATACTCGGCCGCGAGGGCTTCTGTCGCATCCATGAATCCAAAGCTTGTCGTGAAGATGACCTTTGCGCCCTGGTCGATCATGTTTTTAGCGGCGTTGGTGACGTCCTGCATGGTTTCAGCGACGTTTTCCTGATAAATGGTCTTGACCGCGCCGTCAAAGTGCTCTTCGAGAGCGATCCTGCCCTGATCGTGAGCGAAGTTGAATCCGGTGTCGCCGATAGGTCCTACATAAAGAAATCCTACGACAAGGGGTTCAGCAGCTGGAGCCGCCTCTTCTTCGGTTCCGCCGCCGCAAGCCGTGAACATGCTCATGGAGAGAACCAGGATCAGTAGTACTGCGAGAAATTTTTTCATGTGTTTTTTCCTCCTCCTTAGTGATGGCTTTTAATAGAATTTTATTTCATTATCCATAATGGATTGGATCACCGCCAGGGATTCGATCCTTACGCCTTTATCGCGCAGTGACTTGCCGCCCTCCTGAAAAGCCTTTTCGATGACGATGCCTGCGCCGACCAGCTGCGCCCCGGACTGCCGGACGATATCCTCAAGACCTTGCAGGGCGCCGCCTTTCGCCAGGAAATCGTCGATTATCAGCACTTTATCGCTCTGAGTCAGATATTTTTTCGAAACGCTTATATTATAATCCTTATTCTTCGTAAACGAATGGACCTTCGCCTGATATGCGCCGTCCACCATCGTGCTTGGCTCTGCTTTCTTCGCAAAAACGACCGGTACATTGAAATACAGGGCCGTCATGCAGGCGATCCCGATACCGGACGCTTCGATCGTTAATATTTTAGTTATCTCGACATCAGAAAAACGTTTGTGAAACTCCTTGCCGATTTCGTTGAGAAGCTCAACATCGAGCTGATGGTTCAAAAAAGAGTCCACTTTAAGGATCCCTATGCCGATTGCCTGTCCATCCTTTAAAATCCGTTGCTTTAATATTTCCATTGCCCCTCCGGCACTACATCATCATGACCATATTATAATCGCTCATACTATATTTAGTAAAGCGATAATGGATAAAAACAGCGAAAAAATGTGAGTAAACCCAATTAACGTTCGAAATATACCGAACTATCTTTGTCTAATAATTATCTATCATTCACATACTTTTCGGCAAGCCTTCTGGCCACATGGATCCCGCTGGCCGATGCCTGCGACAAAGAGTGCGTCACGCCCGAACCGTCTCCAAGGGCATAAAGTCCCTTGATTTTCGTCTCGAGATTGCCGTCCACTTCGACTTTTGAATTGTAGAATTTCACCTCGACACCGTAAAGCAATGTATCTTCATTGGCGGTGCCCGGAGCGATCTTGTCAAGGGCGTAAATCATTTCTATTATGTTATCCAGTTGCCGTTTGGGTATGACAAGGCTCAAATCCCCCGGCGTCGCCTGCAGCGTCGGACGCGTGAAGCATTTTTCCATCCTTCTGGCGCTGCTGCGGCGGCCTTTGACCAGATCTCCGAATCGCTGGAGCAGCACGCCGCCCCCCAGCATGTTGCTGAGCTTTGCGATGGATTCCCCGTATTCGTTGCTGTTTTTGAACGGTTCGGTGAACTTGTTCGATACCAGCAGCGCAAAATTCGTGTTTTCAGTTCTGAGACTCGGATCGGAATAGCTATGGCCATTGACCGTCACGATGCCGTTCGTGTTTTCAGAAACGACTTCTCCATAAGGATTCATACAGAAGGTGCGGACCATATCGTTGTATTTATCGGTTTTATACACGATCTTGCTCTCGTAGACCTCATCTGTTATATGCTTGAAGATTTCTGCCGGCAATTCGACGCGAACGCCAATATCCACCCTGTTTCTTTCGAGATTGATCTTATATTTTTCGCATATTGACGAGATCCATTTGGAGCCGGATCTTCCGGTGGCAAGCACAAGGTCGCTGCATTCGAATACCTGACCTTTTTTAGCGGTCACGCGGAATCCCTCGTCAAGGATCTCCACGTCCAGGACCTCCGTATTGAAAATCATATCCACCCGATCCTTGGAATAATCGAACATCCGCTGAAGTATCCTGAAGTTCCTGTCCGTGCCGAGATGTCTGACCTTGGCATCCAGGAGATGAAGGTTGTTCCTGAGGGCTATCGTCTTCAGATCGCTGCTCCCGGTCGAATAAAGCTTCGCATCCGCTCCGCCCATGCTGCAAAGGACCTGATCCACGTATTCCATCAGCTGAAGCGCCTGTTCCGTGCCGACATAAGTGTGAAGATCACCGCCGAATTGCGTTGTGATGTTGTATTTGCCGTCAGACAGCGTTCCAGCGCCGCCATAGCCGTTCATTATATGGCATGGACTGCATTTGATGCAATTATCGAGGCATGCTCCTTTGATTGGGCAGACGCGCTTCTCAAGCGCAGACCCTTTCTCGATCATCAGCACACGTGCCTTGTTATCGATTTTGGTCAGCTCATACGCCATGAAAACTCCGGCTGCGCCAGCTCCAACAATTATAATATCGTACTTTTCCATCTTAACTCTCCGATCTGCCTGCCGGCTGTGTTTTTTGCCCGCAGACGCAATTCAGCTCTATTTATAAATAATCATTTTGCCGATGAGCGGCGTCTTTACCGCGATAGCCTTCTGCGGGCACATTTCCTGGCAGCAGAAGCATCGGATGCATTTAGCGTAATCATAGCGCGGTGGTTCCCGACGCTCAGCATTTATAAAATGCATGGCCTTGCCATCGACAGGGCATGCGTCCACACACACGCCGCATTTGATGCATTTGTCGCGTATAATGACCGGTTTTTTAAGCAGGATCTGCCGGAGCCCGGCAAGCCGCTGCCACTTCTGGTCCCTAATCTTTTCCCGAGACACGTCGAACCGGCGATTGATCAGCGGCTCGATATCCGCGCCTCTGATTTCAATATCATCGTCTCTCCACTTTCCGAGCCCGAACTCTTCTCCATACCGTATCGTTGGCACCAGCAACGGATCAAGATCGATCAGCCTGCAGAAGACGGAATCCATCGCCACCGGGTCCGTCGACACCAGTATGACGTTCATGCTTACCGGCGTGCCTGAAGCCGGTCCATTCCCTTCCATAGCAACGACGCCATCCATTATGTGGAGATTTGGGGCCAGATATCTGCTCAGGTCCACGAGCATTTTGCCAAAGGAATCGGCATCCGGATATTTGGCGTGCGACGCTCCCTTATTCAGGCCATAAACGCAGCCGAGCATGTTCTTAACACCGCCTGTAATGCGTTCCAGCTGATGTGTCTTCATTTTACAGACATTGACGATGGCGTCGGCTGAAAGGGCCGCTTCGCTGATCTCGAACTGCTTCGAGAATCGGCCTTCCGGGAAATCAACCGTTCTGCCCTTCGTGAATTCGCCGAACTCAAGTCCATGCTTCACCCCTATCTGACGGATCCCGCATGTATCCGCTATTTTTTCCGGGTTCGCCGGATTTCCTGGTGAATCGCCGTAGAACAGATTGCCGTAGCCCTGGTCTTTAAATATTTGTATAACTGAATCGAACACCGCCGGGTGCGTGGTTACGGCTTTATCCGGAACCGCCCTGTTCAGCAGATTCGGTTTGAACAGGATGCGCGCATCAGCCGGTATAAGCGTTCCGATGCCTCCGATCAGACGGAGCCCTTCACTAACGGCTTCATATACCTTTTCATGTTCATAGCTGTCGCAGCGGACGATGGCGACGATACTTTTCATAATCGTAGTCCCTCTTTGTTTCATGAAGTCTTAACGAATTATTTTAGCATTTCCAGCTCCGTTTTTCCAGCATTTTATTGGATCAAACAGGCCTGGCGAACGTTGGGCCGGCAAAAGACGCAGACCATCTCGATTTTCGAGCGGCGCTGATGTATAATTGTGACAAATCTCAAACATGGAGGATCGAAATATGAACAAGAAATATCTCGTACTCGCTGTTCTGTGCGTTCTGGCAACCCTTTACGGCGTATACCAAATTGTCACCCGAGGCTTTGGAATCGGTGTGATCGTGCCGACCCTCGCGTTCGCGGCAGTGGCTTATTACTTCATTACAAATATCAGGAATCAGAAGTAACCGCCTGTACAAGACGAAACAACGGCTCGGTCACGCCATCGCATCCGAGCCGTAAATCCTTATGATCCCATGAATATGACTCACAATTGCTTCGCCAGCCTAACGAGTTCCTCGCCGTCGACCCTGTAAACGGTCCATTCGTCCATCGCTTTGGCTCCCATGCGCTTATAGAAGGCGATCGACTGCGTGTTCCAATCTAGACACCACCAATCGAGCCTTCCGCAGCCGCGCTCCGCACAGATCGCCGCCAGGCACGCAAACATGGCTTTGCCCAATCCGAGACCCCGAAATTCCGGCCGTATGTAAAGGTCCTCAAGATACAAATTGGCTTTGCCCAGAAATGTCGAAAAATTGTGGAAGAAGAGCGCAAATCCAATCGGTTCGCCCTTGTACTCTCCGATGAGGACTTCCGCCTGTCTCTTTACGAACAGCGAATCATAAAGAACGTCTTCTGTCGCGACCACTTCATCCAAAAGCTGTTCATATTCCGCCAGTTCTTTGATAAAGCCGAGAATCATGCTATTATCCGTTTCTTCGGCAAGCCGGATGTGAAAATCGGCTATCTTTGTATCGTAATATTTTTTCATCTCGATCTCCTTGTCATACGACGCCTGATTCCAGGATCGCAAAGGTTTGTCGGTCGCAGTCCGCTTCCGCCATTCGCCCATAAGGAAGGCACATCATCGGTTCATTATGGCCAAATGACATATTGTATACTATAGGCAGATCGTAAAGGCCCATTTCATGGACGACGACTTTCAAAATCATTTCTTTATATTCTTCATAATATTTTCCTTGATACGGCTTTCCCCAGACGAGTGCGCTCAAACGGCCCAAAATTCCCTGCACGCCGTAATTGCGAAGCCAGCGCCCGATGTACGCCGGTTCCGGCATGTCTTCCGATGTCTCCAAAAAGAGGATCGCATCGTTGAACAATTCAATATCCGGCCACAGCTCCGTGCATTTGATCATCTCCATGACCTCCATGCAGCCGCCTGTCAGCCTTCCCCGGATCTTCCCGCGACCCTGCAGAAACTCATAGCCGCCGTTCCTTTCCATCTTCTTGTCGATATGCCGATTGTCCGCGGTCCATTCGAGGCGTTCACCCGTCCAGTATTCGGCCGGATCGGCAGATCCGGCCGGACTGGCGTCAAAAAGCATTCTTCTTATCCAATTGGCAGTATATTCAAAGATGCCGTTATTCTCGGCGAATTCCGCCAGAATCGAGGGCCCGTAGAAACTGGAGAGTCGACCCTTCATACACATGAAATGCGTCACGGTGCTGTCAGAATATCCCAGAAAAATTTTAGGGTTGCCCCGGATCGTTTCAAAATCGATGTACGGAAGCATCCGAATGCTGTCTTCACCGCCGATGCAGGAGAATATTCCCTTGATCGATGGATCCCTGAAAGCCTCCATCAGATCGGCCGCCCTCTTTTCAGGATGCTCATACAGAAACCCGGATCCCTTCAATGTATTTTCCATTTCGACCACTTCAAGCCCGAATTCGGTCTTCAACCGCTCCTTGCCGAGCTGATACCTCCAGATCAGGTCCGGATCGCCGGCACCGCCCCAGGACAAACTCACTGCGGCTATTTTATCGCCCGGTCTCAGCCTTTCCGGCTTGATCAGATTCAGCATGCCACCACCTCCCGCATCCATTTATCGATATCCCTATTATAACATATCGCCGCTTCCGTTGCGTAACGGCAAATGCGACTCTTTGCGACATTCCGGGCTGATCCATAATATCTCAAGGCCCAGAAATCGGCGTATAAAAAGGCACACATGCGATATCAAGCCGTGTGCCTTCAGGTTCAATAGCCGGGCGTGTGTCTTCAGGTCCAATAGCCGGCCGCGCGGATCCTGATCCGGATCCCTGCGGTTGCGGCCTGCTTCAATAATTTATTCTGCTGACCCATTTCAGCGCGTCTATGTAGAGCTCCATATATCGATGCGGGCTGATCCGATTGACCGGTTCGCTGTCTTCTACTTTTTGCCAGTCCGAGCTTTCGCAGGCCGCGATCGCGTCCAGCATCTGGCGCTGTTCATTCTCTTCCCCGAGCAGCGCTTTCTTTACGCCGTCAGGCAGCGGCAGGCCTTCAAGGATATCGCTCATGCCTTTGCCCAGCAGGATATCGATGAAAGAAAACAATCCGGTGAAAAAGTACTCCGGATTTGGCGACCCGGGATGCAGTTCCCCGGCGATCAGCTCCATCAATTTGCCTCTGACCAGGGACAATTTGATCAGCTCCGCATTTTCAACATTTTGAAGATCCTTTATGAAAATCAGGGTTATCCACTCATGGATTTCTTTGATTCCGATGAAGGTCAGCGCCTGCTGTATGGACCGGATTTCATTTTTTGCACCGATGTACACCGAATTCGCCAGCTTCAGGAGCTTGAACGCGAGGCCCAGATCCAGCCTGATGATATCCGAGATCACGTCGATGGAAGGCTCCGGTCTGTTGAGCTCCTCCATGACCTTGAAGAGATTTACATTTAGCGATACGATCTCTCGCGCGTTGATCATCGACGGTTTGCTGAAAAAATATCCCTGGAAATAGTCGTAACCCAGACGCACCGCCTGGTGAAACTCCTCTCTCGTTTCGATTTTCTCAGCCAGGAATTTAACTTTCTTCCGGTACCTGTTGATGAATTTTCGCTGTTCTTCATATTTCAAAGCCGGGAATTCGACCTTTATTATATCGGCGAAGTCCACCAGCGGCAGGCAGTCCCTGTCGAAGATGAAATCGTCAAGAGCCAGCGTATAGCCCCGCGACCGTATCCTCCTGCATGCGTCGATGGTCTTCTCCGTCGCTTCGTCTCTTTCCAGGACTTCGACCACGACATTCTTTTCAGGCAGCATGAAAGGCACATCGCTCTCGATCAATCCCTTCGAGAAATTGATGAAAGCGACTGCGCCATCCGTCAGATCCTCAAGTCCGACAACAAGAAAAGAATTGTATATAAGTTCGGAGGTCGCCTGATCATCGTCGACACCTGTGAATTGGTTGAGGCTGCTCTGTCTGTAAAGCAACTCGTAGCCATATACATTCATATCCCGGTCGAAAATCGGCTGCCTCGCTATATAGATATCCATTGGCGTTGTCTCCCGTCCGTGATTCCATGGAATCATACTAAGTAATATATCGTCAGGCCTGCGATAAATCTTAGCACAAAAATACACTCCGGCCCGGAGTGTATTTAGATGATTTTATTCTGTTCCGTCAGGCATTGATCGCTTTTACCGGCAGCGCTTCGATATATCCCCTGTAGCCCATCGGGGCCAGCTGGAATCTCGGCGCGTCTTCCGGCGCCCACGCGAATCCATAGAGCGTCGGATCGAATTTTTCGATGGCGTCCCAGACTTCATCGATCTCCTCCATGAAATTTTCGTCATCGTAAGGCTCGCCCTGGAAAATCATCATTTTGCATGGCGGCAATTCTATGATTTCGTATCCTTCCGGCACATCGTTGTGATAATCCAGCGGCAATTCGACGCCTTGTACATATTTGGACGTCCCGTCTTTGATCAGATGCGCTGGCAGCCACATGCCCACCGGTTCATAAAGAGCTTCTTTGACGCTTGAAAGCAAAGCCCAGACATCGCAGCCGACCTCCCCGCAGTATTCAAAATACTCCGCAGCCTTGATGCCTCTTCTGATCAGAGCTTTGCGCGCCGGTCTCTCGACCACCTGCACGAATATCGTGTTTTTATTTTTCTTTTCCGACACCGAAGTCCCTCCTTTGTTCAGATATTTATAATAAGATAAAGCTCCGGCGGGCATAAACAGCTGGATCGGCGGCGTCTTCACACTGTATTTCTTCGGCGCCAATCCGAATTCCTTCGAAAAGGCCCTGGTGAATCCTTCGTGCGAGTCGAATACGAAATCCAGCGCCACATCGATGATTTTAGGATTTTCGTCGCGCAGCGCGATGGCCGCTTTTGTCAGTCTGCGCGCGCGGATATAATCAAACGCCGTCCTGCCGGTATGCTCCTTGAATATCCTCATGCTGTGCCATGACGAATATCCGGCGGCATTCGCCAGCTGTTTAAGGGTGATCCTTTCAAGCAGATGGGCGTCAATATATTCCTGCATGCGCTGTACGGCAGCCACCGCGTCAAATCGATCCATGTTTCCCCGCCTTTCATTTATAGAATACCCCGGAACGGAAAAGATTTCTTGACTTGAATTGCCATTATCATGAACAAACAAAAAACCGGCGGGCCGCCATCATTCGTGGCGCCTCGCCGGCCTTGCGGTCAGCTTTGTGTCCAGCAGCCCGTGTCCCTTTCTTTTCTGCCCGTCAGGATCAGATTAATGATCCCCTCTTCGCTTGCTGGCCTGTCATAGTCCCCGGTGACCTGTCCCTTGTAATGATAGACGATCCCGGACTTTTCATTTTCCTGGAGCCTTGTGACCAGGGCTCCTTCCCCATATTCCGCGATGAATTTTGCGAACGTCCGGATCCTGCGCTTGTCGAACATACCGCCGGAACAGGGAAACTCATGGCATTCCCAGCAGCCATCGAGTCCTTTTTCCTGGCAGCAGCTGAAGTGTTTGCACCATTCCTTGCTGCTGCATCCGTTGTTTCTGCATCCCGGGCAATTGTCGCTGTTGCCGCAGGTGCAGCAGGCAAGTCCGCAATATCCGATCCCTTTCTCCAGATCCATAGTGACATCTCCTCTTTCTCAGCATATTTGCATTTTGATGAACATATTAATTTGAATGTGTATCAGAACACAGTATACATTATACATCCTTGCATAAGAAATTTCACGCATCATTTAAGATTTAAGCATAAAATAATCGTCGCATGCCGCCCCGGAGCATCCGCTCATGTGTAAATAATCAAAAGCCGCAGTGCGTCGTTCGCTCTGCGGCCTTGTCATCCGTTATTGGATTCGCTGATCGCGCATATTTTGCGTCTGCTTTCAGTCGCGAATCTTCTTCAATCTCTTGTAATAACTGTCGAGATTGTAGATCGCTCCCAGCGGATTGTGGGCCAGAACTCTGTCCTTGACCGCAAAGACGGTGCAAAAGGCGTTGCTGTTCTTCAGGAACATCGAATCATGGCCGACACAGAGGCCGAGAACGATATTGAAATCCGTTTTCTCGGCATTGCATATATCCGACTGTGCGATCGGATTGCAAATGACCTCATGCGTATCCGGCTCTATGTGGAACTGCTTGTCGATTCCAAACTGCTCCTTGTCCGTCCTGCCGACTTTGCAGACCACAGACACCACTTCAAAGCCATTTGCTTCCAGCAGCCCGTTCAAGACCGACGCTTCTTTCTGGAGCCCGATACAAAAGGCAAGGCCCAATTTCTTATAGCCTCTCCTTTTACAGAATTCTATCGTCTCCTCCAGCCTTGTTTTCGACGCGTACGCATCGCCATCCTCATCGCGGCTGTAGCCGGCGCCCTCCTGCATTGCCGCCGCCCTGCTGAAATCGCTATACTGGTCCGTTTCATACTTTTCGAGGGACTGATCGATTTCTTTCCGGTTATTTTCTGTCGGGCAATCCGGAAGCCCTTTTCCAGTGGAATTTCTGCATAATTTTTCTGGAAAATAACATTTCGCGCAATGTGCCATTTTACACCTCCAAATATAAGTGGAACCATCTTCCTTAAATCCGTCTTTTGTTATGTCGCCAGGCCGATCGAGGCCAGAGCCGCATGATTTGCATGGATATAGGTCGTATCAAACAGCGGCACCGTCGTATCATCCTGTCCAATCAGAAGCCCGATCTCAGTGCAGCCCAGGATCACGCCCTGTGCGCCTCTCGCCGCCATATCGCCGACGATCCTCAGATAGTCCTCTTTGGCCTTTTCAGAGATTTTGCCCAGACACAATTCGCCATATATTACCGAGTTGACGATATCGATGTCTTCCCCTTCCGGGATCATCACCTCAATGCCGGCTTGCTTTAATTTATCGACATAAAAGTCCTGAGTCATCGTGTATTTCGTTCCCAGCAGGCCAACCCTTTCGACTCCCCGTTTCCGCAGTTCCGATATCGTTGGGTCCGCAATATGGACCAAAGGAACGCCGATCTCCGATTGCACCCGGCCTGCAACCTTGTGCATCGTATTGCTGCAGATCAATATAAATTCAGCTCCCGCCCGTTCCAGACCAAGGGCCGCAGCCGCCAGAACATCCCCGCTTCGTTCCCAATCGCCGCTTGTCTGGCATTCTTCGATCTCCTGAAAATCCAGGCTGTAAATCAGGCACTTTGCCGAGTGCAGGCCACCAAGCCGCTCGCCGATCGTCCGGTTGATTATCTGGTAATAGGTCAGGGTGCTTTCCCAGCTCATGCCCCCTATCAATCCGATGGTCTTCATGATCGCATCCTCATTTCCTGATAGTTGATGCATACATGATATCACAGAATCGCGGCGAAAGCACGTGGTGCTGCATGGATCAGCGCGATAAATAGGCCTCCAGTCCCTCTTTCAGAATATTCAAGGCTTTGGCAAGCTCAGCCTCTGCAAGCACATAGGCTATCCGGATCTCATCCCGGCCGGTGCCGATCGTCCTGTAGAAACCATCGGCCGGGGCAGCCATGACCGTCTCTCCATCGACATCGAATTTCTCCAGCATCCAGATCAGAAAATCGGTCGCATCTGCCACAGGCAGCTTCGCGATCATGTAGAACGCGCCTTCCGGTTTTCTGCAGACGACGCCGTCTATTCCGCTCAAGATATCGTAGACGATGTCTCTTCTTCTTTCATAGCTGGCTCTGGCATTTTCGATATATCCCGCGCCGGATTTATAAAGGCCGATGGCGCCATATTGCTCTATTGTCGAGCAGGACAAGCGGCCCTGGCACAGTTTTGTTATGATGCCGAATACATCCCTGTTCTTTGTGAGCAATGTGCCGATCCTCGCGCCGCAAGCGTTGTATCGCTTTGAAACGCTGTCGATGACGATGAGCCTGTCCTCTATGCCTTCGACATGGCAGAAGCTGCTCACCGGCCTGCCGTCGAAAACAAATTCCCTGTAGACCTCGTCAGAAATAATGAACAGATCCTTTTCCCGCGCCAGATCGGCGATCATTTCAGTTTCATCTTTTGTCAGGACCATCCCGGTAGGATTGCCGGGATTCGAAATCAGGATCGCCCTGGTCCTGTCACTGACCTTCGCCGCCAGATCCTCTCGCGTAAAGTGGAATCCGTTTTCCGCAAAAGTGGTGACGGGAACGCAATTCGCCCCTGAGACCGTGAAAAACGTATTATAGTTCGAATAATAAGGCTCCGGCACCACTATTTCGTCACCATCGTCTATTATGGCCAGAAAAGCGAACAGCAGCGCTTCCGTACCGCCGCAGGTGACGGCGATTTCATCCTTATCAAAATGGATTTCGAGCGAATTATAATAAGCCTGGATTCGGCCGATCAGCTCCGGGATCCCCAGGGACGGCATATATTCCGTCGTCGCTGCATTAAAACTCCTGATCCTGTCGAAATATTCCTCTGGCGTTGCGATGTCGGGCTGTCCGATATTCAAATGGTATACTTTTTTTCCTTGCCTCTTTGCCTCATCCGCGTGGCTCGACAGCTTCCTGACAGAAGATGCCTCCATCGCACTGAATTTTGCAGATACTTTCATAATAACCAATCCTCTCAAAGAGCATCAAAGCCCCTTCGCCTGATCATGGCAAAGGGGCTTCAACAATCATTTCTTTTCGAATGTTCCAAACACGAGCGGGCGTTTGTCCTTCACCATCATGACGCCTTTTGCGATCACGGAATCGAGTTCCAGTGTTTGCTCATCCAGAATACAGACGTCTGCGTCGAATCCTTTTTCAAGTTTTCCTTTGCCCGCCAGCTTCAGGATCCGTGCCGGGTTGACGGTTACGGCCCTGATGGCCGTCTCCAGCGGAACGCCTTCCCGGAACACGCAATTCCTGATTTCCTTGAGCAGGCAGTTTGCCGTTCCGACGCCGAGACCCAGGTACTCCTTCTTTTCGTTGAAGATCGGCAGACTTCCCTGGGCGTCCGACGACAGCGTGAAGCAATCTTCGCCGACACCCTCTTCGAGCATCCGCCGGATCGCTTTTCCAACGCGAACTTCCCCGTATTGCTCTTCCCAGAAATCCGCGTCGTCACTGCCGGTCAGATCGATGCATCCTCCCCTTTTAGCAAATTCGATGCACTTTTCAAAAAGCGCTGCGTTCCTGTTGACATGGGTCGGTAAAAATTGTGTGGCCGGAATCTCCGTTTCGTCTATCGTCCTCAGGATCAAATCAATAGTCCTTTCGCCGTCGCCAAGGTGGATGTCTAAAACGCCGGCTTTTCCGGACAGCATGCCTCCCACCCGGGCTTCGGCAGCGATTTTGCTGAATTCCTCAAAGGTCGGCTGTGACGACCTGTGGTCCGATATGGCGATTTCTCCGACGCCGATGATCTTATCGATGGCGATCAGGTCTTCCATAATGCTGCCGGTCAGCGTTTTCACAGGTATCTGATAAGAACCGGAATAGACGTAAGTGCTCAGGCCTTCCTCCTCCAGTCCCCGGGCTTTTGCCAGCAGCGACTGCATGTTTCTGGTGACGCCGTCCGTCCCGAGGCAGCCGACGACTGTCGTAATGCCGGCAGTGGTCAGATCCGTCAGCATTATTTCAGGCGTCCTTGTCTTATATCCGCCTTCGCCGCCGCCGCCGAGCATATGCACATGGGAGTCGATGAGGCCCGGTATGGCGATTTTCCCCGATCCGTCGATGATTTCCACATCGACTGCACCGCCGAGATCCGCCATCAGGTATTTCCCGATGGCGCCGATCTTATCCCCGATGATAAGGATGTCCTGGATGCCGGCATCTTCAGGCTTGTATAGTTTGATGTTTTTCAACAGTTTGATCATATCCGTCACTCCTAAGGGAAAACCCTGCGTCGGCATGCTTCCCGGCGCTTTATTATTGGAAATTAATGGCTACCGCAATAACTATTATAATGCTTCCGATCAGGAAGAAGAAACCCTGCATCTTGATTTGGAATTTCGCCCATTTGATCCAGTCCACCCTGGCTACGCCGAGTACGCCGATAAGGCTTGCGGAAACCGGAGTGAAAGCGTCGACAAAGCCGGCACCCATCTGGTAGGCTAGAACCGCAACCTGTCTGCTGACCCCGACTATATCGGAAAGCGGTGCCATGATCGGCATAGTCAGCGCCGCTTGGCCAGAGTTGGATGTGACGACGAGATTGAACAGGCTCTGGAAGATATACATGAACCATGCGGCAACAACGACCGGAACGCCCTGAAGCGCCTGTCCGATGCCATGCAGCATCGTGTTGAGAGTTGAAGGCAGATTCGCGTCTGCCCCGCCCAGGACTAGCAGGATACCTTTGGCCATGCCGACGACGATGGCTGTGCCTGCCAGATCTGCGACGCCTCGCTGGAATGATGATGCCATTTCATTGATCGTCATGCCTTCCAGCTTGAAGATTATAGCGATGATACCTGCCAGGAATCCCATCACGAAGAACTGCGAAGCGATTTCCGGTATATAGTAAGCTTTCGCCGTGACGCCCCAGATGATCCAGATGAGGACCGCAAGCATTTCCAGCAAAATCAGCTTGTCACCCAATCCGAATTTTTTCTCCTGTTCGGTAGTCGCGCCGATCCTGTCCCTGAAGTAGGCATCCGCTTCATACATGACCGAGTGCTGCGGATTTTTCCTCACTCGCTCAGCATAGACCATCATATAAGCAGCGCCGAGCCCTGTAACGATGACCCACATTGCAAGCCTGAATGGCGCTCCGGACAAGACCGGGATACCGGCGATGCCCTGTGCGATGGCTACACTGAACGGACTCATCCAGGATGTCGCGTTGCCGATCTGCGATGCGACGAACGTTACAGTGACCGCAACGATTGAGTCGTAGCCGAGCGCTATGACAAACGGCACCATGATCATCGCAAACGGTATGACCTCCTCAGACATACCGAAAGTGGCGCCGCCCAGGGAGAACAGGAAGAAAAGCAGCGGCAGCGCCAGACGCTCAAGGCCCCTTGTCTTTCTGATAAAGGCATAAATACCCGCATCGATGGCGCCGGTCCTCATTATGATCCCGAAGGATCCGCCAACGACAAGGATCAGGGCGACGATGCCGACTGCCGAGCCATACTTGCTGCCCGTGACAAGACCTTCAAAGATATAGTTCATGAAACCGAATCCGTCATAATCGTCGGTTCCCCAGATATTGGCAACTTTATGCAGTTTCTTGCTGGTGTCGTAGATCGAATCCCCATAAAGGCTATAAAGAACTTCATCTGTCAAGCCCAGCGCATCCAGTTGCGACTGGTCCCAGGAAGCCGGATCCGTAGCCAGGAAATCCTTGAGCGCCGCCGGGTCTACCGCAAGCTCTTCCATCTTAGCGGCGTCTTCGGACAGTGCTGTCAGATCCTCCGAGATGTTTTCAGTGTCTAGATTATAGCTGTACCTGAACGTCTCGGCCATAAGTACTGTTTTAGTCTTTACTTCGCCGTTGGAATCGGTGTATTCAACATCGTGGGTGCTGAATTTGCCGGCGGGAATAATGAATGTCATTACCCAGAAAATGACGACGACGAAGAAGATGATCGCATAGGTATGCGGCGTCTGGAATTTTGTCAGACCCTGTCCGATTTTTTCCAGCTTCTGTTCTGGTTTAGCAGATGACATAGTCGTTTCCTCCTTGAATCGATTTTTATGTCTTCCCGGCTTGTGATTGTATTTGGCTGACAAGATGGAAGACCATATGATATTATAACGACAAATATAATTGCATATCCCATGCCAAAGTCAGGCTGCCAGGCTGTCGTTCTTTGAGACTGTCAAGAAGCCCTCTGCAATCGGTTTCAAAAGTCTCAATTTCAACAGTTGCAGGCTCTGTTCCCGGTTGTCCGTCCGAATTTTAAAGATCCGTCAATTTTGTCAGAACTGATTCAGAATAATATTTTGGGCATTATTGGCTTTTTTACAAACCAATAATGCCCATTTAATTTCTTCATATCATCGAATAATTCCCGATGAGCGGCTTCAATCCCGAAGCCGCAGAAATTCCCGCCCCCGCCTCGTCAGCTTCATGCCTCCGCGCCCAGGTCCCTTGACAATCAGGCCGAGATCAAATAAAATTTCAGCCCTCCGCCTGATTTTATCAGGCGTCATCTTCTCAAAACCCTTATCGGCAGCGGAATCCGCCACAGCTTCCCTTCCTGTGCCTATTCCGCTCGCTGTGTTTTCCCTGATCGTTCTCAGGATCAGCAGGCAATCTTCAAGAACTCCTCTTTTCTCAAGCTCTTCCGAAAAGCGGTCTTCATCAGTCCAGGTTTCGCCGTGATGCATCTCGAAGAAGTCCCGAGGCAGATCCGCTGCATCGACGATGCCGTCCTCGGCGACCGCCCGGAAATAATCCACTGTATTCTCCAGTTCCCGGACATTGCCGGTCCATGGAACCGACCCAAGGATCCGCTTCACTTCCTCCGAAAGAACCAATTTGGGCTCACCGCCTATCCTGATGAAATGCTCGATCAATTCATCTATATCCTCGATGCGGTCCCTGAGCGGCGGGATTTCTATGTAGAGCTTGCGAAGCCTGTGATAGAGATCTTCCCGAAACAGTCCTGACCTGCACATCTGTACCAGATTCCTGTTCGTCGCGGCAATGACCCGGACGTTGACTGGAACGATCTCAGTCCCCCCCACTTTTCTTATCTCCTTTTCCTGAAGCACCCTGAGGAGCCGCGCCTGGATCCTCAGCGAGATGTCCCCGATCTCGTCCAGAAATATAGTGCCGCCGTTTGCCTGTTCGAAAAGGCCGATCTGCCCACCTTTCCGCGCGCCGGTGAACGCACCTTCCTCATAGCCGAATAGCTCGCTCTCCGCCAGTTCTTCCGGAAGCGCGCTGAAATTGACCGCCAGAAAGGGCCCGTTGCTTCTCTTTGAGCTGTTGTGGATCGCGCTCGCAAACAATTCTTTTCCAACGCCGCTTTCACCGGTAATTAGAATGCTCAGATCGGCTCGAGCCAGTTTCTGCGCCGTCTCGACCGTACGCCTCATGATTGCCGAACTTCCGACGATATCCTCAAAATGATATTTCCCGATCAGGCCTTTCTTCAGCAGCCGCTGCCTCAGCTTTTTCTCCATATCGATGGTGGCTTTCGCATCCTTGATCGTGCAGACGATGGATCGCTGCTTTTCAATATAGAACCTGCTGATGATAATGTCTGTGTCGCCGAGCCTGAACAGCTGGTCCAAATTATCCGGAGAAGATAGAAGATAATCGCAAACCGCCTTGTCCCTGATGACCTGTGAGATGTTCCTGCCTACAGCGTTCGCGCTGCGGATGCCAAACAGCATCTCACTCCTGTCATTGAAAACCGAAATGACCCCGTTGTCTGAAAAAGCGATGATGCCGTCGTTCACACGGTCGAGCACTTTGACAAGGTAGCGGTTCATGTTTTCCGATTCCCTGATCGAATCGTGCAGCTGCTTGTTCAGGCGCACAATGGTTTCCATGTATTTTGCCGTGATGAAGTGGGATTTTTCGTCAAGCAGCCCGAGTTTTACCAGGATCTCTATTATCGTCGCGATGTCGATGACCCTGGCGCCAAGATCGATGATTTCATCGACGTGTTCGGGAACCAGCGCCACTTCGCCCGGCGTTATGGCGATTTTCACGCTTTTATCGATCGGATAGCCCGGAGCGTATGGGATATAATTCAAATAGTCGACCCCGATCTCGCGGAGCAGCTTGATGACTTCAACGGCATTTTCCATCTCGTCATTCACAAGCATCACGGCTGATCCGTTCGGGACGAAAAATAGCTTATCGATATTCTTGAGATTCAGGGCTCTGCTGGCAATGATCGTCGGGCAGCCCGAGTCTATAAAGTCCTTTGCTTCTTCAACCATCATCCTTGAGCTCAGCACGATCAGATCGGCGCGGACCGTGTCGCTGATCCCCGCTTCCGTCGCATACCCCTCGACTTTTATATAACCATCCAGCAGCGAGCCAAGCTGTCCGCAAAGTTCGTTCTTTGTCGCCTCCGAAGCCGTCACAAGCGCCAGAACCTTATCAGCAGTCATTGCGCACCCTCCTTCAAATTGTTGATTTCTTAAGATGATCCGGGCCGATTCCCGGCATCAAATTCATTACCATCTGATTTTATCAGAAAATCCCCAATTCGTCCCCAATAACCCTCAATTAAATTACATCCTTCCCGCTCCCGCTCCGCACGCCATATTCCCACCCCGGCGCCGGTCGAAGCGCGAAGAGACTCCGACGGCCATGATCATGATCAGGCCAAGAGCTCCTGCAAATATCCACAGAAGATCGATATTGAGCGCGGCATATAGAAGCGTTGCCAGGACATTGAACAGCAACCCGCCAATCTGGAAAAAGAACGATAGCGCGCTCATCAGCGTCGCCCGGTTCTTATCGTCAGCGGCATGATTGATCAGCGTGCCTTCAAACACATTGACAAATCCAAGTATGCAATACCAGAATATAAAGATGAAGATAAACAGGAAAAAGTTTTCGGAAAGGCCGAGAACAATAAGCAGCGACGATAAAGCGGCGCCTCCCGCTATGTAAATAGTTGTATTCTGCGCTGTCGACAGGACCGGCAGTTTATTGGCAATCAAATTCCCCGCCGACGCCGTCAGAAACGCCAAAAAAGGCGGAACGCCGATCAGCGCCCGATATGCGCCACCCGGACTCAACGTCATATATTTGATTTGCCAATAGGTTTCGATCCCGCCCAAAACGAATCCGAGAACAGCTGCCGCCATAAACAGCTTCCTGACCCGATCGCTGTTTTTCACAAGGGCGAAGCTGTCATTCAGAACATGTCCATGCCTCGCGTACGCATTGCTGCCAGGTATCTTTGAAAAAGTCGCATTGAGCAAAACGAGGACCACCGCTAATATGAAGATCCTGAGCACAAGCAGCAGATTAAATCCGGATCCTTCGATCGATCCCAAAAATCCGCCCAGGATCGACCCGCAGGCTATGCCAAGGACCTGATAAAGCTGAAGCCTGGAAGTAATGGTCCTGATATCGCGTTCCTGCTTTTCATCGTTTATTATCAGCGCTTCCAGGGAACCGCTCGAGAACGATTTTCCCAGGGCGGCCAAAACGATCGCGATGCAAATCAGCGCGAACCGGTCTCCCAAAAGCAAAAGGGCACTCGATAATGCAGAAGACAGCAAACTGAAATTGATGGATGTCAGTTTCCCGAAATGATCCGCAAATATTCCGCTCGGAATCTCCATGACGATCACAAAAGCAGTGTAAACGATCATCAGCGCAGAAACATCCTTGACCAAAATGCCTTTGGAAACCAGCAAAATAACAAGAACGGGAATGATCAGCCCAAGCGAGAAGCTGCTTAGAAGTATTGTGATCATATTACTTCTTTTCATATTTTGTATTGTACGCGATCAGCGCATACTCCCAACCTTCCGTATTATCCCCGCCACGCTCCCTGCTTCTCAGAAAATCTCTGATCACAGCGAGCAATTCGGCTGATTCTTCTTTTGTAAGGTGTACTACTCCGGTCATGATGTCGCCGATTTGCATCTGAGCCGACTCTTCAGCAGCAGCGCTGTCAGATACCTTCTCCGACAGGGAATCAAGAACGGATTGTATTTTACCCTGCAAAAAAGCTCTGTTGTTTATTCCTACCGAAACGGTCTTTCCGGCAGTCCTGTAGTAAGTCGCCCTGATGCCGTTGACCATCTTTGAATGGCTTATTTCGACAACGCCAAGTTCGATCAGTTTATCCATATGATGTTTTATGCTGCTCGGGCTCACCTTTGCCCTCAGCGAAATTTCCTTCGAATTAAGAGGCACGCCTTCTATGTCGAGGATCCTTAATATTTCCTGTCTTTTGGGATTGATGTATATATCCTGCTTATGCTTGCTATCCAGTATGATCGCGTCTTTCATAAGTACCTCCACTTTATCTATGTTGTAATGTTACAATTTTTGTAACGTTTTGTCAATAGGATTTTCAAAATTCAATCGGCTATTGTTAATACGCGATAATACCTGCAAATAAAAGCAGCCGCCATCTATAAAAGTGCGGCTGCCTTTTGCCTTGGATCATGTCCGTCGAATAGTCAAGGGCGCATAGATCATTCGTTGTCCGCTGAATACTCAAGGGCGGATTGGTCATTCATTTTCAGAATCCAGCCTGACGAGGATCTCATTCCTGCGCAGCACTGGCAGAGCGAATGGGCTGTTGTACTGCGCCAGATAGAACGCCGACCGAACTTTATAGCCGTGCTCGTCCAGCCATTCGCGAAGAAGCTTCACCTCGCGGCTTTCCTTTGACGAATTCGTCAGTCCGCCATATCTTATAACGGCATACATGCCGCCGTCGAACTTCACGACATCAAGCTCACCGCTTTGCGGTTTCGGAACGTTATCCCGGAACTGAGCAGGAATCACAAAAGCCATTTTTTTATTCGAACCCTCAAGTTGCTCAAATACCGGCACCGTCATTTCCATCTTCACCGCTTTATCGTTGGCGCCCGAAATATAATTGAAAAGCGTGCCAAAACCGTTCTGGTTATAAGGATCATTGGCATTGTCATATTCCATGGCCGAGAATCCGGCATACTTCCTTATTTGGACATCTCCGTCTTCCAGCACCACTTCGTAATCCGGTGACTCATATCTTCCCATACCCCCACCTTCTTTCACTAATTATCCAAAACCGATCGACGATACTTTTCAATTCATATTATAGCCTCAATATTTAAAAATGCTTTATTATTATAAAAAAAACAGAACTCCCGCTAAGCGCTGAAGTTCTGTTTTCGATCCATTTACCGGATATTTTAATCTACGGCATCAGTATTCAGTTTAGTAGTCTACTTCGGTTCCATAATAGACGCTAGTCAGCAGCTTTTCCATTTGATCCGCATCGATCTTCCTCGGATTTGAGCCGGTGCAGGCGTCGCTGACCGCCAGTGCCGCGATTTTAGCCGCCTTTTCCTTAAATTCCTGCTCATTGATGCCAAATTCCTTCAAGGTTTTCGGGATCCCAAGCTTCACGTTATAGTCATCTATGGCGGCGCACAGCGACTTCACGCAGTCCTCATCAGTTCCAGTGATCCCAAGGCTTCTGGCGATATCCGCATAGCGTCCGGCCGCTGCTTTTGCATTGAATTTGATCACATATGGCAAATAAATCGCATTTGCGCAGCCGTGAGGAATATGCCCTGTTGAAAATGCGGCGCCCGTCTTGTGCGCCATGGAATGAACGATGCCCAGCAGCGCATTCGTGAACGCCTGGCCGGCAAGGCACTGGGCATAGTGCATCTGCTCTCTGGCCGCCATATCGCCGGCATAGGATGCCGGAAGATATTTCATCACCATCTGAATGGATTTGATAGCGAGCGGATCCGTAAACGGACTGTTCAACGTGGAGACATACGCTTCCACCGCATGGGTCAGCGCATCCATTCCCGTATGCGCCGTCAGTTCCGCCGGCATGGTCTCAGCCAGTTCCGGATCGACGATGGCGATGTCCGGGGTGATATTGAAATCGGCCAGAGGATATTTGACGCCCTTCGAATAATCCGTTATTACCGAAAACGCCGTCACTTCAGTGGCGGTACCGGACGTCGAAGGGATCGCGACGAATTTCGCCTTCTGTCTCAGCTCCGGAAACGAGAATGGCTGAATGATTTCCTCAAAGCTTGTATCCGGATACTCATAGAACACCCACATCGCTTTGGCCGCGTCGATCGGCGATCCTCCGCCCATGGATATGATCCAGTCCGGCTGGAAATCCCTCATCAGCGCCGCACCCTTCATCACCGTTTCGACAGAGGGGTCCGGCTCAACGTTTTCAAACAGCATGGTTTCTATGCCGGCTTCCTTCAGGTATGCCAGCGCCCTGTCGACAAAGCCGAATTTTTTCATGGAACTCCCGCCCAAAACAATGATCGCTTTTTTACCCTTCAATTTTTTCAGCTGCTCGAGTGAGCCTTTTCCATAATACATATCTCTTGGCAATGTAAATCTCATCATGGTTCACACCTCTTTCATAAATTATTGTTAATATTTTATTTATTTCGTTTGCTATTATATAGAGCAAGTACCATGCCAACAAATAGTTACCCTGATTCAACCTCAACATTTCAACGTTTTGCGATCAGGTTCAAGATGAACACAAAAAACGCGTTGCTTTATGCAACACGTTTTGTATTTTTATAGTTGTTATTTGCAACACTGTTGTATTTTTAATCTTTTTTACTTGATTTAATAATCATTATTTTAACAATATAGTCTCTCAGCACTGCCAATATTGTCTGAAAATCAGCTCATTTGAATTTATTTATTTTTGCATGAAGCGTGCTTCTGTTGATCCCCAATATGCGCGCCGCTTTGGTTATATTTCCGCCGCATTGCTCTATACAGCTCCGGATCGCTTTCTTCTCCCATTCTTCCAGCGAACACATATCGTATTCGGCCTTGATTTCAGCAGAACTTTGGCTTTTGGATCCCAATTCCCTGCTTCCAAAATCATAGGTGGTATTTCCTTCCAGGTTTACGATGTTTTCGATGCAGTTCTCCATTTCTCTTACATTGCCGGGCCAACCGTAGTTCAATAATCGGTCATATAAATCCTGGCTTACCTTTGGGATCGGCTTTCCGAGCTTCACTGCCTTGGCCTTCAGGAAATGTCGTATCAGCAGTTCCACATCCTCCTCTCTCTCTCTCAAAGGCGGCACATGGATCGGTATCACGCTGATCCTGTAGAACAGATCCTCCCGGAAGGTTCCCTTCTCGATTTCCTTTTTCAGATCCTTATTGGTAGCGGCGATGATCCGGACATCCGTGATAGTGCATTTGTTTCCGCCCAGCCTTGTGACGCAGCCCTCCTGCAGGACTCTCAGCAGGCTGACCTGCATATCCAGCGGCATCTCGCCGATTTCATCTAGGAACAGGGTCCCGCCATTGGCGAGCTCGAATTTTCCAGGATGCCCTCCGCGCTTGGCTCCTGTGAAAGCACCTTCCTCATAGCCAAAAAGCTCGCTTTCAATCAGGCTTTTCGGGATAGCTCCGCAGTTTATCGCCACAAAACTGTTGTTTCTTCTGAGACTGTTGTTGTGGATCGCCTGGGCGATCAGTTCCTTCCCGGTTCCGCTTTCTCCCTGGATCAATACGGTGGATGGGCTGCTCGATATGCCGATCGCCTGCTCTTTAAGTTTTCGGATCCCTTTGCTTTCGCCGATGATATCACCAAAGGTATAGGTCGCGGTCATGCCGGAGTATTTATTGACCAAATTGTAGACATTCTGTATATCTTTGAATATAGCGACCATTCCAGTCAAATCGCCGCTTTTGCCCTTGATTGGGTAGACGCTCAAGTCGAATCTGTTCCTCTTGTTATTGCCGTAATAGATTATTTCCCGGTTCTCATAGACTTTGCCGGCACTGAGCTGATCAGAGATCCGCTCCCAATTGTCGAGGATCAGAATCGCTTTTCGGTCAACGATCTCCTCTTTCCCGATCTCAAGCATTCTACAAAGACTGTTGTTGGCAGCCTTCACGACTCCCTCGGTGTCGACTGCAAAAAAACCTGAATTCATCGAATCCATCACGGCATCCAGATACTCATATGCTTCCAGCAGTTCCTTCTGCGTTTTCTCGACCTTGATCTGGTTTTCTATCGATTTCACTGCCGCCACGACAAGTCCCAGCGTATGGGGATGGGCCAGCTGGCGGCGCCCAGTCAGATTAAGGCATCCGACGATCTCGCCATTCTCGTTGTGGATGACCGCGGCGGAACACGTCCATATATGAAACGAGGTGATATAATGGTCCGCACCCGAAACCTGGATCGAGCAATCCTCAAAAAGCGCCGTGCCCATGGCATTCGTTCCCGCGCTCTTTTCGCTCAGGTCGGCGCCGGCTATTATTCCGACTCGGGTCTGCTCCTCAAGAATATCGGCGTCCCCTATGATGGTGAGCACGGCACCATTCTTGTCAGTCAGGTAAATTGAGAATCCGGATCCCATCAACGGTTCATAAAGGATTTCCATAAACGGCCTGGCGATATTTATCAGCTTCTCATTCTTTTTCAGTAAAGCAGCCAATGGTTTTCCTTTAAATATCGTCTCCGGCACCGTCCTGCCTTTGTCGATGCCGTATTTCCCGCATCTTTCGTGCGATTTTTTGATTATTTCGCGATAATTGTTTGCTTCAGACATATTATTCAACCCCTGCGCGCATAACGCCGCCGCGCCTCAATTCCTCTATAAAAATGTCTCTAGGGCCAGAAACCCTCGTATCCCAACATTTAAATCTTAGCACACGGAAAAGGATATGTCTATTTAGCATCCAGCAATCGACTCCCTGCTCAATTTATATTTAGATTTGCAGTAATCGATCCAGCAAATGCCTGGCAGGTGCCATTCGGGAATTCCTTAGCAACAGCTGAATTGGAATTTTTTCGTTCAAGTCCATCTGAATACATATTAAAAAAGAATCCCGCCCTTAACCAAATATGGTTTGCCGGTGCGCGCAGAGGGACTTCGCATACTTTGCAGCATCCATTAAGCAAAGCCTGCCGTCCTGCGGCCGCCTTTCCCGCGGCCTTGGACCACTCGCGGCTGATCAGTCCACCGGACCGATCAGCTGCCGCTCGTGCCCTTTCGGGTTCAAGTCCCTGATTATATTGCGCATTAAGAATGGCACTTCATTTCTGAAATGCCATTTTCTTTGGTGCGCGCAGAGGGACTTTGCATACTTTGCAGCATCCATCAAGCAAAGCCTGCCGTCCTGCGGCCGCCTTTCCCGCGGCCTTGGACCACTCGCGGCTGATCAGTCCACCGGACCAATCAGCTGCCGCTCGTGCCCTTTCGGGTTCAAGTCCCTGATTATATTCCGCATTAAAAAATGGCACTTCATTTCTGAAATGCCATTTTCTTTGGTGCGCGTAGAGGGACTTCGCATACTTTGCAGCATCCATCAAGCAAAGCCTGCCGTCCTGCGGCCGCCTTTCCCGCGGCCTTGGACCACTCGCGGCTGATCAGTCCACCGGACCGATCAGCTGCCGCTCGTGCCCTTTCGGGTTCAAGTCCCTGATTATATTGCGCATTAAGAATGGCACTTCATTTCTGAAATGCCATTTTCTTTGGTGCGCGCAGAGGGACTTGAACCCCCACGGTCGCCCGCTAGATCCTAAGTCTAGTGCGTCTGCCAATTCCGCCATGCGCGCCTATACTTGCTAAAATCATTCAATTCTTTGTCGCTGGCTCGCTCACGCTCGCTTTCATACCGGAAGTATGCGCGTTTCGCCTTCGCTCACCGCTTCGCGAATTGAATGATTTTATCTATCTATATTTTTCTTTAAATTTAATTGGTGACCTCACCGGGAATCGAACCCGGGTTACCGCCGTGAAAGGGCGGTGTCTTGACCGCTTGACCATGAGGCCACAATAAAAAACCGGCGACGTCCTACTTTCCCAGGCAGCTGCCCGCCAAGTATCATCAGCGCAAGGGAGCTTAACTACTGTGTTCGAGATGGGAACAGGTGTAGCCTCCCCGCTATAGTCACCGGATTT